>Ga0256832_1001762_pt1 | contig 14754 bp, 2 predicted proteins | sample 134614metaG_FD_190534 | JGI IMG/M metagenome (GOLD analysis project Ga0256832, IMG submission 190534) | Hydrothermal vent microbial communities from Lau Basin, Pacific Ocean - 134-614 | ecosystem: Environmental > Aquatic > Marine > Hydrothermal vents | place: Pacific Ocean: Lau Basin | collected...
TGGATTTACTACAATGTCCGTCGTTGTACTATTTGTACAACTATTACCGTCCGTGTAGGTGTAGGTAATCGTATGTGTGCCTGCTCCTGCTGTGGCTGGGTCAAAATTATTGCCTGTTACTCCTGTGCCACTAAATGTACCACCTGTTGGTGTTCCACTTAAAGTGATTACTCCACCGTCGATACAAACTGGGCCATAATTACCAGCATCTACTACAGGTAATGGATTCACAACGATGTCCGTTGTGGCACTATTTGTACAGCCTTTAGTATCTGTATATGTGTAAGTGATGGTATGTGTCCCTGCACCTGCTGTGGCTGGGTCAAAGTTATTGCCTGTCACTCCAGCTCCACTAAATGTGCCGCCTGCGGGTGTCCCGCTTAAAGCAATTGTTCCATCGTCAATACAGACTGGGTCGTAAGTACCCGCATCTACTACCGGAGGCGTTTTATCAACAACAACAGTAACTGATGCGAATGATTGACAATATGTATTCGTGTTCGTAACCTTCAAGGTATAAGTACCCGCTTGGTCAACAACAGCATCTATTGTATTTGCACCTGACACGATATGCCCATCAGATGTTGACCATAAATAAGAAAAATTAGCTCCTGTCGAAGACCCACTTCCGGAAACCGTAACACTATTATCATTACAGCCAATCACTGAATTTGCGGAAGCAACTGCTGTTGGTAATGGATTGATAATTACTTCTGCATCTGCAGTTACAGTTTTACCACATCCGTCTGTAACCGTTAATTCAAAAGTCGTAGTGGTATTAATAAAATCATATAATTCTTCATCATAGGTTCCATTACTCCATGCATACGAAAGAGGAGGTGCCCCTCCAGATGCTTCCGGATATAATTCAATATCACTAGGGCCACAATACTCATCTTCAGACTCTAAGTCTAAATAAATTGGTGGTGACTCAATAATAATCAATGTTGTCCCTTCTTTTGAACAAGTACACAAATCATCGATTTCAATAGAAATTGTTTCAGCCCCTTCATTTATGGCATCATTATATACCGTTACAGGAAGAATATAGGACACTTGCCCGGCCGGTATCGTTATTGATGCAGGTAAGGCGGCATAGTCAACACCTGATGTTGCCGTACTAGATGGCAAAACAGAGAAAGGGACTGTGATTGGCTGAGATAAATCAGTTTTATCAACTCTCTCAAAGATGAAAAAAGCATCACCACACCCTTCATACGATTTATTAGACCCAACCAAATAACCTTGAGAACTAACAGTAGAGCCCGACCCAGCATAGAAACTGCCTTTTTTCAAAAATACCGCAGAATCCCAAAGGCCATCTGATATATCTCCAATAGCCATTTTAATATGGTAAGTTTCACAAGCCTGAACTAAAGTAAATGCCTGAAATACAGTTGTAAATCCATCCATCTGGATGTCTGTCTGATTTGTATAACCACTACAGCTATTATTATTAGGATTAAAATATGAAGAATTTAACAAGTGGTTTACATTGTTAATACTAACATTGTTAGATGTTCCCGGAATCAAGGCGATATTCTTTGTGCCAACAATTCCCGGACCACTAATAAAGAATCCAAAAACATCATTAAATTGAGAGTTAACATACTCACAATATTCTTCAGAAGAAAAAACATAATCAAAGGAAACAGTATCTGTCGTTGGTGTAAAATCAAACTCAATGGCGGCAACATTAAACAAAGGCCCGGTAGAAATAGAACCAAGCTCATTATCAGTTACAACACCACCACCAACGTCAGTCCCTGCCCCTTCACTATTATTAGGGCCTTCAACAACATCAATGGGTCCCGTCGCTAAGACAATACCTTCATCCAGCGACACGGATGATGAACCATTTGAGAAAGTACCAATTTGTGATGCAACACCAAGACTCGTTATATTTTCTACGTCATAACAGTTCCCATTTACAAAATGATTTTTAACTAAAGAATCAACTGGTACACCCGGTACTGTTACTATGCTAGACTCTGCTATGGATTTAATCCATTTCTTATCTCTCTTACAAGTCAAACATCCAACGGATACAGATGCCGCTAAATCTATAGAACACCCTTTTTTCAACCAAAACTCATTATTATCTTTTTCTGCAACAAACAAAATTTTTTCTTGATAATCAGCACCATCTGTACTCACCGATAACTCACAATTATCTTCAGCATATCTAGGTGCTGCAATTATTTGGTAAGTTTCACCTTCCGTCAAATTTTGCAATTGAACAATCGTAAGTTCCTTTGAAAGAGCAACTTCCCCTCGATAAGCATAGTGCTTAACAAAAAGCTTCGCATGCCCAATATCCGTAGGATCTGTTATGGACTGAGCCTGCACAGGGCTAGTTACCCAAAGAATCACCAAAGTGAGAAAAAGAGCCCCAAATGATTTTTTAGCAATAGCAAGCCTATTGTCAAGCTCACTTTTGTGACTAGATAATGATGTAAGTAAAAATCTACGTTTCATGTTCCTGTATTTGAAAAACCTAATACCAAAAAGCACCCACTTACATGAAATGCCTTTACAGACAACAACCTTATTTTATTACCCTATTAAGTTGTTATCAAATTGGTTTTGATAGCCCAACCACAACTAAATGCTTGGAATATCAACAATAGGAGCTACATAAAACGTGCCGAGAATTTCAAAATACTTAAAATCTCTGGCTAAAAAGGACAACGTTACAACAAAAAGGGAAAAAAACAAATACAGAAGCAAACAAACAATCACATAATTAGCTAATAATCAACTAATTACAAACAAGGCGTAACAAACAAATAAAATGTAATAAAATTGTTATCCCTATAAAAATAAATACAGAATTCAGGCTAAACAGCCCAAATTCTGTACTTATACATCGAATATTCGCCCCTTATCGAATCACCGTAATATCTCCAGAATAAGGGAGTTTTTTACCCGTCACAAATTCAATCACGGCATGATAAACATAAACACCAGGGGACAATTCATCCCCTCTAAAGGTACCATCCCAGCCGGAATAAGGGTCATTAGGCAAGAAATGCTCTTTAGAATAAATCATATTACCCCAACGGTCTACGATAAAGAACGTGTTAATTTCTTTGACCATTCCCGGCTTAGCATGAACATAAAAGCTGCTATTTTCCAAGTTATCGCTATTGGGAGAAAAGACATTTGGAATATAAACATCCGGTTCTTTAACATCAATGGCTATTTTTGCGGAAGCATCACACCCTTCTCGATCTACGACCAACACATCATAGATTGTAGAGCGCTCCGGCTTAGCTATTGGGTCTAAGCAATCTACACAAGAGAGCCAATCAATTGGTGTCCAAATAATTGTGTCAATATCGTCCGGCAAAATACTTGTGGACACATTTAACTGAACATTATCTCCATACTCGATATAGATTCTATCTGTCGCCGAAACTTCAGGATAAATAGCTTCCGGCACAGTCACTTCTGTCTCCATTTCACAACCTAATACATCTTGAACAATTACCTTATGTACGCCGCTTTCAAGATTTGCTCTAATCAAAACGGGACTATAACTACTGCCTCCATCAAAAGAATACAAAAATGGAGGAGTCCCACCTGAGATACTATCAATGGCGATTGTACCACCAACTCCAGTACAAGAAGCCCCTTTAACATCTAAAATCAAATCCAGAACTTGGGGTGGTGAGACCACTAGGACTTCATCTTCGGCTGTACAACCATTGGATTTATCCTCAACAATTAAGACATACTTCCCTAGTGCAGAAACAAAAGCTTGCGCAGAATTTGCGCCTGACACAATCTTTCCGGTTGTCGTATTCCAGTTGTACTGGTAGTTCGAGTTTGGAGTAACCGGACCAAGTGAAATTGCATTACTCACACAGGGCAGCTCTTTATCTTCACCCGCATCTGCAAGCGGCAAGGCCAAATCAGCTTCTACCACCACGTTTTCAGTTGTAGTACAACCATTGTTATTATCTGTCCCTATTACCTGATATTCTCCTTTTTGATTTACAATCGGCTTTGGAGTATTATCTCCTGAAACAATATTTCCCGAAAGGGCGACCCAATTAAATGTCACATTATCACCAACAACCCCCAAAGGCACAGATTGAACTTTACAAGTAATTTTATCAGGCGTTTCGGTGTTGATAGATGGTTTTTCTTTATCTTCTTCTACCACAAAAGGCTTTTCGGCTGTACATCCATTACTTAAATCCTTCACCTCAACCACATATACTCCGGCAGCCGCTACTTCCAAATCTGAAGTTAAATCACCTGACAGAATATTTCCATTATTGGTAGTCCAAGAGAAATCAAATGAGCTGCCTGATCCTGAAGCCGATGAATGAATATCGACCGAAGTCGTTTTACAGGTAATCACATCATTCACCATCCCATCAATATTTGGAGATTCAATATCTTCTTTTATTTCCACTTCTTTGGTCGATGTACATCCATTAGAAGTATTTGTCAATGTCAAAATATAGCTTCCTTTTTTGCCAACATGGGGCTTATCGGTCTTTGCTCCATTCAAAATCTGGCCGTTGGAAGTCGCCCAAGAGTACAAAATCTCTGAGCCATTACTAGAATTCGATGCATCAATAACAACATCTGTCACTTCGCAAGTTAATAAAGATGGAGGCGCTACAATAATTGTTGGAGCATTAACATCTGCCACTACGACGACGCTGTCTAATGCCGTACATCCATTTACTGTATTCTCCACATTTAAATAATACACTCCAACCTGATTCACCAAGGGAGCCAATGTCTTATCATCGCTCAAAATATTTCCATTATTGGTTGTCCATTGATACTTGAACGATGCCCCCACATCAGAAGCTCCACCGTCTAAAGCAATGGAACTCACACCACAATTTAAAGTCGCATTTGCCCCCGCTTCTGCAATAGGAGGAGTAGTATTTTCGGTAACGGTAACATCTGAAAATGATTTACAATCATTAGTTGTATTGGTTACTACCAAATGATAATCACCCGGCAAATTAATGGTCGGGTTTAGGGTACTGGCATCCCCGGTAATATTTCCATTTGTTGTCGTCCATTCATAGACAAATTCAGAACCGGTTGAAGATTGACTTCCGTCTAACTGTAATTCATGAACCGAACAAGTCAATTCGCTTGGTTGCAAAACAATTGCTACAGGCTGCGAGTCATCCTTAATAACTTCCACACTATCAAGCACTTGACAACCATTGATGGTATTTGTCACCTTAAGCGTATAGAACCCGGGTTGATTCACTTGTGGTGTTAATCCTGTTTCGCCGGACAAAATATTTCCGACACTGGTTGTCCATAAATACACAAACTCACTGCCTGTACTTGAGCCATTTCCAGAAAGATTAACAGCCGGCGTAGTACAGGTAATTATTTCATCAGAGCTGGTAGAAACCGTCGGTTTTTCTATATCTTGAGTAACCGAAACATTGAGTTGGCTTACGCAAAAATTTGAATTATTGGTTACCAGCAGCGTATAATCCCCAGGTGCATCTACCACTGCTTGAATATCGTTTGCACCTGATAAAATATGTCCGTTCGGTGTCATCCATTCATAAGAAAACACCGCTCCTGTACTTGTTCCACTTCCCCCGACAACAGTCGTATCCAGTAGGCAATTCAACACAGAAGGCTGTCCCACATCAATGGTTGGTGAAATATCATCCTTTATCACATTGACTACAGAAACCGCTTTACAACCATTATCCGTATTAACGACTTCCAACTCATAGACACCACCTTCGGTCACAGTAATAAACGGCTCATTTGATGTGGACGGCAAGACCCCGCCCCCGGAAGCAGTCCAAAGATAGGTATAATTTGTTCCGGCGGATGTATTAGAAGTGCCAAGCACCACACTTTGAGTCTGGCAATCAAGCGTTTTGTCCAATCCGGCATCCACAATCGGAATGTTGACATCTTGTGTAACAACCACACTGTCCACGGCCGTACACCCATTAGTATTATTGGTAACTTCCAAGTAATATGTTCCTGCGGCATTTACAAAAGGAGAATTTGTCATATTTCCCGAAAGGATATTTCCTGTCTGAGAAGTCCAGACATAATCTACGTTACCGGAAGTAGAAGACCCCGAACCCGACAATTGTAAACTATCCACCCCACACAATAAGGTCTGGGTATCCCCGGCATCTACTACAGGTGGTTGAATGTCTTCATCTACCTCAATGGAAAAAGTAGAAGCACAATTATTGTTCACATCGGTTACCCCAATAGTATAGGTACCAGGCTGAGTCACCAAAATATCTAATCCATCCGCATCAGAAACAATATCACCATCAACTGTTGACCAAGAATACACGATGTTTGCCCCACTAGAAGACCCCACACCCGAAACTAATACAGTATCCACATTACAGGTCAAGACATTAGACGAAGCAGCAATGGCTGTTGGCAATGAAGCATTCGTAAACACTTCAAAGCTATCAATTGTCGAGCAACCATTATCTGCATTGGATGCCTGTAATGTATAGACCCCAGCTTGAGTAACCACAATGGATTTTGTCCCTTGACCTGACAAAATACTCCCATCATTGGTTGTCCAATCCAGATCAATTGTTCCTGTTGCGGTCACGTCGGCAACAATGCTTGCGGAAGTAGCGGTACAGGTTATTTCATTGTCCCCCGAAATACTCAGTATTGGATGATTGGTATCTTCGGCTATCACAACTTGATCTTGAGCGGTACATCCATTGGTATTATTGGTGACCAAAAGTGTATAAGTACCTTGAGTATTAACTTCCGGATTTTCTATATCGGTGCTTGAAATAATGGATCCATCCGAAGTTGACCAAGCAAAACTAAGATCCGGATTCCCGGACGGAGTAGAAGGCCCCAATAGCAAGGTAGATGTATTACAATTTATTGTTCCCGACACACCAGCTTCTGCGAATGGAGGCTGATTATCAAGATTCACGACGACTGTTGTCGTAGCAGAACAACCGTTAGAAGTGTCGGTGACCACTAACTGATAAGTCCCTCCATCATTTACCGTTGGACTAAGGCCTGTTGTACCGGAGACCAAATTCCCATCTGTTGTTGTCCACTGATAAGAGAAATTATTACCTTGAGACGAGCCCGAAGCGTCCAATAAAATCGTCGGATTTGCGCAAGTCACCTCCGCCGCCGGAGCAATCTCGGCAACCGGAACATTTTGATCTGTCGTAATAGTTACGGTACTTTCCGACGTACAACCTGTAACCGGATGAGTGGCAACCAACACATAATCACCGGCGGCATTTACTACAGGATTTAAGGTTGAAATATCAGAGACTATATTTCCATTGATTGTCGTCCAAGTAAAAGATGCATCACTAGGCATTACACTTCCCGAAAGAGTCACACTAGTCTGTGCACATCCAATCATGCTACCCGGCCCGGCGTCCGTTGTTGGTGTTTGCATGTTTTCATACACCGTAATTGAAGCATCTGCAGTACACCCATTCGTGGTATCTGTAACCACTAAATCATAAGTCCCATCTGTACTTATTTCAGGATTCAAGCCATCTCCACCGGATTCGATGTGTCCATCGGTAGTCGTCCAATCATAGGTAAAATTAGTTCCTTGGGATGAATTGCTTGCATCCAAAAACAAGCTGGTTACCGCACATGTCAAATCCGCTGCTGTTCCTGCATCGGCAGTTGGATAGTTTTGGTTGGAAGTAACTGACACGGTACTTTCTGAAGTACAACCGGAAATGGGGTTGGTAGCCACCAAGGTATAGTCTCCTGCAGCATCTACTACCGGATTTAAGGTGGTATCGCCCGAGACAATATTTCCATTTGACGATGTCCATACCAAAGATGAATTAGCCGGAGTAACCGAAGCACTAAGCACAGCCGTAGATTGCACACAATTAATCTCTGCTGTTGGTCCTGCATCCGGAATAGACGTTTGCTCATCCAATGATACAGACACGGAAGAAGTAGCCGAACAACCATTCGTTGTATTGGTTACAACAAGCTCATAGGTTCCGGCTTGATTAATATTTGGAGTCAACGTGGTGCTACCGGAAACGATATTACCATCGGTTGTTGTCCAATCATAAGAGAAATCAGCACCTTGAGACGAGCCCAACCCATCAAGACTTAGCTCTGTTATTGAGCAAGTCAAATCATCAGCGGTACCTGCGTTTGCATCCGGAACATTCTGATCTGCAGTAATGGTCACCGTACTCTCCGCCGTACACCCCGAGACCGGATGAGTGGCAGTAAGAATATAATCCCCAGCAACATTCACAACCGGACTCAAAGTAGATTCACCGGATACAAAATTACCGGAAGTCGTTGACCAAACAAATGAAGCGTTATTAGGTGACACAGCACCATTCAATGAGACTTGCGTCAAAATACAACCCAACGTGGCACCCGCCCCGGCATCCGGAATAGGAGTCTCTATATTTTTTTGTACATCCACAGTCGCACTACCTGTACATCCATTGGTATTGTCAGTAATCACCAACTCATAAGTCCCTGCGTCATCAACAACAGGGCTCAAGGATGTACTTCCGGAAATAATATTGCCTGTACTAGTCGTCCATAAATAGGAATAGTTATTGGCAGGATTAGGGCCTGTACCATTTAAAGTAAGCATCGGATTGGCACAGGAGACCAAACCTCCTGCTCCGGCATCCACTGTAGGTTCATTTAAATCCGCTACAACTGCCACATCAACCGTTGCCGTACAACCATTAGAATCATCCGTCACTACCAGATTATATTGTCCACCGGCATCTACAGTTGGAGTCAAGCTTGTATTTCCCGAAAGGATATGACCATCCGTCGTTGTCCAAGCATAAGAAAAATCATTACCATTAGAACTCCCATTATCCGACAAAGTCAAAGTTGGATTATTACAATCAACTTGGCCTAAAGCAACCACATCGGCAATGGGCTGATTCAGGTCAGCTTGTACCGTCAGTGTCGTATCTTTGGTACAACCCAAGGAATTAGTCACGACCAGTTGATAAGTTCCACCGGCATCTACCACAGGATTCAAAGTATGCTCGCCGGAGACAATACTTCCATCTGCTGTCGTCCAAGAGTAGGTCGTCCCTGGATCTGTGGATGACCCATTTCCTGATAAGATGATGGTAGGGAAATTACAATTTACGATTCCGGCAGGTTCGACATCTGCAACCGGAATTCCTGCGCCCTCGGTAACGGTTTCGTCTCCCATTACTTCACATCCATTAGCATCCGTCACCGTGTAGGCATAAACACCGGCTTCCAGTCCAAACAAGCTTGATGTATTTGCAGGCACACTCCAAGAATAGGAATAATCGGGTTGCCCGCCACTCACTGTCAAGTCAATGGTGCCATCATTAGGATTCAAACAATCGACACCGGTAGAAGAAGAGTTCACAACTAAAGGGATTGCCGCATCAATGGTATAAGATTGTGTGGCCGTGCATCCACTTGCATCGGAAAGGGTTAAATGATAAGTACCCGGAGCCAAATCGGTAATCACCCCACTATTTGGCTGAGTAGGCGACCAAGTGTAGGTATAAGATCCGGGGTTATCGGGTGTCACTTCAATAGCCCCATCATTAGCACCGGCACAGTTTTCATCAAACTGTATGCTGGAAGATTGCAAGGTCGCCAAGGTAATATTAGCCGCACCGCTAGTTGTTCCATTACAACCATTAGCTACCACGGTTGACAAAGTGTATGTACCCACATCATTCACAGAAAAGGATGCATTGGGATTTGTAAAGGTAAACGTATTCCACAAAAAGCCATCTTTATAGATCTCTACGTCCCAAGGTCCTGTCCCGGTTAAAGACAAATAAACTTCTGCAAAGCCGCCGGCACAGATGGTCGCATCATTAAGAATGGAAGCGGTCGGAGCCGGAGCGGTAGTCACATTAAAGGTCGCATTCTCGGAAGAGCCACAGCCATCAGAAACTGTAACAGAATAAGAGCCTGTAGTAGCCGGTACGCTTATCGAAGACGACACTTCCCCTGTCGGACTCCAACTATACGTCAAGGGGGGGGCTCCACCTGATGCATTCGGATCTAAAGTCACATTTCCCCCGCCTTCACATACAATTGTGTCAAAAGGCTGTAATAAGATAGGATCCGGCTCGGTAATCGTCAGTACGATGGTCGGATGCAAACAAGAGCATACATTAGCATCAATCAATAATTCTATGGTTTCGTCTCCTTCAGGAAACCCATCAGCAAAGATAGAAACCGGTAAGTCAACATACTTTTGTTCTGCAGGGATTGTTATGCTTGTGGGTAAGGGGGCATAATCCACCCCGGAAGTAGCTGTACCTAAGACTTGAAAATTAATCACCGTAGGGAATTTAGATTCTTCGAGAAGACTAAAATGAAAATAAGCATCCCCACAACCTTCCACTGTCATATCTGTCCCTGAAATCAAATCATTGGCTGTTACTTCATAGTCAGAGCCTGCATAAAAGCTACCTTTTTTTAAGAAAACTCCGGAATCTAAATTAGCATCTGAACCATCAGCGATTGCTAATTTTAGGTGATAAACCACACAATTGGTATCCGGAATAAAAGCGGTTGCGGTTAAAACCGTGGTATAACCATCATATTCAATATTATTATTGATACTAGTTGCTCCACAGCTGGAAGAGTTCGGCACAAAATAAGCCGAATTAGATGTATTATTGACGGAGTTAATAGTTATGGGTTGTCCTGTAACCGGAGTAATAGCTAGGTTTTGGGTACCTGTAATACCCGGCCCTGAAATAAAAAAGCCAAAAACATCATTATAGGCCGTATTCACCCACTCACAGTATTCTTCCGAACCAAAAACAAAGTCAAAGTTTATACTATCAGTCGTTGGTATAAAATCAAACTCTAGTACAGCCACATCTTGTAATGATTGCCCCGTCAATCCACTCAAATCAGCATCAGAGCTACCGCCACCAGCGACAGCACTTGCCCCCACACTGTTGTTAGGCCCTTGCGCCAAATTCACATTTCCGGTAGAGAGCATCAAGCCTTCACTAATACCCATCGCATCAGTGCCATTAGAAAAGGTGCCCACTTGGCTGGCACCACCGGAGAAGGTTACATTAGACACATCGAAGCAGTTTCCACCAATAAAATTATCCTTAATCAAAGCCAAGAAATCCCCGCCATAGGTCGAAGTCACGACCCCCTGCTCCGCGATATCGGTATTTATTTTCACCTTACAGCTAGAGCAAACTAAAGAAAGATAAGCACTCACTTCTTCATTGCAGGTTCTCCGAAACCAAAAGGTTTCACAAGACTCATCTGCCACAAAAATCATGTGGCGAGCAAAAGCATTTTGCGTAGTGCCCATCTCAAAGCTACAAGGATTATCTCCGGAAATATACCCACTCGCCATATCATAAGTAGCTCCTTCGGTAAGGCCGCACAGAGTCACTTCAGTATATTCTGCCTTCAATGTCACCAATCTTCTAGGCGTATCTTGATTAAATAACAACTTTAGATGACCCGTGGTTTGGGTTGTTTGCGCAGGCAATAGCCCCCCTACAAATAGGAAGACAAACAGTAGTGCTTGTTTCATGTCGGTTCGTTTTGCTTTTCGAGTACAAGAAAATTATAAATTGACTATAGAAAAGACCCCACAACATTCAAATTTGCTGTACAGCCTAATAATCAAAATATAAAAAGGAAATTTTCTATGTAGAGCTACAAATATAGGCTATATCCACTATAAAAACGAATTTTTAATGGTCTAAAACTTGATTTTTTACTATTTTGTCTAAAAAAAGGCAAATTTTAGAGGCCAAATTATTGTCGAATATAATATCAAAAGCCTCCAATTCTCACTCAAAAACATATTGTTATGAGAGTCATCCAAAAAAGGTTTTTCTTTTTTTTAGAAAAAAAAGTTCTTTTTAAAAAAAATCCATAACTTTGCACTCTCTTGGGGGATTAGCTCAGCTGGCTAGAGCGCTTGCATGGCATGCAAGAGGTCACCGGTTCGACTCCGGTATTCTCCACCAGTTTGACTTTCCAAAGGTTTAAAACTTTTGGGAAGTTTTTTTTGGGGTCTATACATTTTTTTATTCTTTCTTTTTACAGGTGGGATTTGAAGTAAAGAATACCCTACCCACTCCGGCCACATAGATATTTGCACTAAGATTACACGAAGGCGTCTCCGTCTAGACTTGGTAAATTCTCTATATGTTCAGTCGTAAGGCATTGAGCATAACGCCCACTTTTGTGCCTTGTTCAGCACAAAAATATTTGCCGAATTGAGCATTTTATTACTACACAATGCCCAAGCCCCATAGAAATCTTCCGGATAGATTAAAAAATGGAAGCAGATTTGAAGACTCTACTCCAACGAATCCCTTTGTTAGGTCCTTCTTTTTCAACGGACATCCAGATAAACAATGGCTTCCCAACAATATGGTCTTCCGGCACAAAGCCCCAGAACCTAGAATCTTCAGATTGATGCCGATTGTCCCCCATCATCCAATAGTAGTCCATTTTAAAGGTATAGTTTTGGGCTTCTTTACCATTGAGATAGTACTTTCCATTCTTGACATCCAGTTTATTTCCTTCATAGACTCGAATGGCTCGCTGATAAAAAGGAAATGTAAAGCCATTTAAAGGAATCGTCATGCCCTTGCGGGGAATCACGACCGGGCCATAGTTATCAATAGTCCAATTTTGCATAATCTTGGGATCATGTGGAAACAGGCCCATATTCGGTGGGTTAGTGGTTTGCACTTCGACCATAATATCCGGGCTTAGACTTTTTATTTTTTCAACTTGCTCCGCATTTAGAGCATACATATTGTCACTATTACCCACCTTTTTGGTGACGCCCATGGCCGCCAAAGCCTTTGGACTTATGGGTGCACCGACAGATACAACTTTGTAGTTGAACTGCATTTTTTTAGGATTTTTGGCGGCAACGCCATTTATATAGACCTGTCTTTCCTTGATTTGCAAGGTATCTCCGGGTATTCCGATACATCTTTTTATATAGTGGTCTTCCTTATCTATCGGCCTGACAGTCAACGGATAACGACTAGGCACCGCCCCCAAATATTTTGGGTTGCGCCGTACATCATAAATACTAAAAGTCCGACCGGGGACGACATAGACACTATCCCCTTCCGGATAATTAAACACCACGGGCATATTCCGTCCGACCTTTTCTATCGGCTTTAATCTATGATAGCCCAAACTCGGGTGTGTCAGGTAAGACTCTCTATTCAAAAAGGGAATTCGGTTATGTAAAAGCGGGATTTGCAATACAGTCATTGGCGTCCGGATACCATAATGTGCCTTACTGACAAACAGATAATCCCCTACCAATAAAGAACCCTCCATCGATGGGGTTGGAATGACATAAGCCTCAATCAAAAACATCCGAATAAATGCAGCCGCAAAAACCGCAAAAATAATAGACTCTGCCCATTCTCTAGCCGCATTTTTCTCATACGGGCTAGTGCGTAGCAGTTTTTGATATTTGGCTTTATCTCCGGCCTTTCTAGCAGCATCCATTTCGGCCTTATATTCTTTTTCCATCGTATAATTAGGGCCGCGGTACTTATCTTGGGTATTCTTGCCTATAGATGCAAAAATAATTGGGGTCGCAATGACCGCCAAAAAACTATCCCAAAAACTAAAACGCCCAAATGAACGCACCATATCCACGGCCATGCCGGCATAAATAAAAATATTCACGATAGGCACTAACAACCAAAGGGCATAAATCGGCTTTCGCCCAATCAGTTTGGCCCATTCGATGAAATTAATCCCCGGAATATAGGCTTTATTTTTGTCCACGCCTGCTTTCTCAAATAGCTTGGCGAGTGTAAAGCTGGTCGCAAAATAAAAAACGAGTAATGCAATTAGAATTGTCACGGTTTATATTTTTTTAGCAAAGTAACGCAAAATCATCCAATCTAGCCTAGTTATACCCACGATTTCCTACTAAGTTTCTATTTTCTTCGACTAACGGGTCGTCTCATCCTGTACCGGAAAACATTTTTGAGCCAACTAATTATGAGCTTGCGCCGAAAGGTCGGGGTCTTGAAACAGTTGGAAAAGTGGCCAAATATTATTCGAGATGCAGGCATTCTGTTCAATGGTTGAGTCCACTCCGAAAAGTCAGAAGTTAGGTTTTGCTCCTGAGACTACAAAATTTTATTTAGTCTCTTAAGGGTTTTCCTATAAAATGCAAACTTCTGTAGTCAGAATCAAGCTTTGGTTGTACTTCTTGGTGTAAACTTAGTGTATTCTAAAGTAACCTAAGTGGTAAGAAGAATGAAAAGCCTAACCACTAAGCTCACGAATCAAACACTAAGGACTCACTAAGTTGTTGATTGTTAATAAGTTATAGCTATTTCATTTTTTTGATTATCAAATTTTGAGTTTACTCCGAAAAGTCGGGTGTAGCGGTTTGCTCTTGAGTCCACAAAATTTTATTCTGTTTTCGCTCATATTTTAACCCCCTAAATCCCCCTAAGAAGTGGGGAGTTAAGGTAAACAGAATAAAATTTTGTTACGTGCTTCAATTTTTGACTGTAGTGACTTTTCGGAGCAGACTCAATTTTTATAGGAAAACTCTTTTAGTGTCTTTATGATAACTAGTGCGACCGAGACAAGGTGTCGCCCCGCCGGGGCTTCCGGTATCGTGCGATATTGTCTGTTACAAAGGTGTCACCCCGCCGGGGCTGACAACAGAGAAGGCACAGCCGTGATGCCCATCCCTGAAAGCTCCAGCGGGGCGATATCTTGGTA
>Ga0256832_1001763_pt1 | contig 14751 bp, 6 predicted proteins | sample 134614metaG_FD_190534 | JGI IMG/M metagenome (GOLD analysis project Ga0256832, IMG submission 190534) | Hydrothermal vent microbial communities from Lau Basin, Pacific Ocean - 134-614 | ecosystem: Environmental > Aquatic > Marine > Hydrothermal vents | place: Pacific Ocean: Lau Basin | collected...
ATCAGGGCAATGAAGATTTAGCCATTGAGGCGTATCAAACATCGCTTCATTTGGCACAAGATATATTGTTTAACAATCCTGACGATGATCACTGGCAGTTTGGTGTAGCCTCTAGCTCTAGTTACCTTGGTGATCTGTATCATCAGCAAGGGAATCTTTCTGATGCGCTAGATGCTTATAATATTACTTATAAGATCATGACAAAATTGGTAGAAAAATATCCCAATGATGCGAAGCTACAACGAGATTTATCTGTTATCTTTGAAGACAAAGCAGATATATATCAAGAGCAAGGAGAGACAAGAAAAGCACTGAATTTATATCAAAAAGCCCATCTTTTGATTAAGAAATTGGCTCAAGATATGCCAGAAGATATGCAATGGCTCAATAACCAAGTGGCTCTCTTAAATAAAATAGGCGACATGCATATTGCATTAGAAGAAATAAAAAAAGCCCTAACAGTATATCAACAGGCATTAGAAATAAGTCAGCAACTCACTAAAAATGATCCAGAAAATATGCCGTGGTTAAGTCATTTAAGTATAAGTTTAAATAAAGTTGCCAGTGTTTATTTACAACAACATCAATTCAATCAAGCATTAGACCAATACCAAACCTCATTAGCTATTCGCAAAAATATGGTTAAAAAACAACCTAATATGATACATTGGAAAAATGATTTAACCTCCAGTTATATCTTTATTGGTAATCTTCATAAACAACAAAATCATATTACTCTAGCCCTTGAGGCTTATCAAAATGCATTGAAAAATCAGAAAAAACTTGCCATAGATAACCCTAAAAACATGAGTATACTCTATGGTATATCAAGCATTTACAGCTATCTTGGTGATATCTATCAACAAAAAAAACAATTCCCTCAAGCATTAGAATTCTATAAAAAAGCAGTATTAACTGATAAAAAACTTGTGAAAAATAGCCCCCAAAATACTCACTTACGACGTAATTTGGCAGTTAGTTTAAGTAAGCTAGGAGATATTGCTATTGCTGATCAATCTTTTATTAAAGCAACAGAGTGGTATTTGAAAGCAAGTCATATTATTGATAGATTAGCGATAGAACATCCTGAGACTACTCAATATATATTAGATAAAGCTGAATATTGGTATAAATTATCGCGTTTAACCCCTAAAAAGAAGGTGGATTATGTGAATCAGGCAAACAATCAGCTACAAAAACTTAAACAAGCAGGAAAATTATTAGCAGATGATGAAATTTATTTTCAAGAAATGAAAAAAACATTGGGGATTTATAAATAGCCATGTGGGTTGAGGTACGAAACACGGGATTGATATTATATCTAACCTTCCTGTGTTTCGTACCTCAATACAGGCTACAAAAAACACAAAAACTTACCTCCTAAACCGCTTAAAAATCTTTTTAAAACTAAACGTAAACGGGCAGCTAATCTCCTTAAAATCAAAGCTTTCTGTATCGCATTCTGCTACCTTTTTAAATTTGTCACCATTGTGTTGATAAACCTTGGCAATAAGCTCATCGGGATACACAAGAATATAGTATTTAACGCCCTGTTCTTCATAGCGGTCAAATTTAAGCCCTTCATCACGTCGTGCGGTTGAGGGGCTGAGTATTTCAAAGATAATTTCAGGTGTTTTGCTAATAAATTTGGGGTTGTCATCGAAACAAACCAGCGCAACATCGGGTTTCAGCAGTGTTATGGCTAAATTATCTGCTTATTTCCAAATAAATTTGTGAACCAACGGATATAAACACTATAAAAGGCTTTTTCTAATCCTTATCTTTCAATTTATCTAGCTCATTAAAAGCTAATGTAAAACCTGCGGCGTGTTGGTGTCCTCCTCCTCCAAATTTCACTGCAATTTTGGATACATCTATACCGTTTTCTTCTGAGCGTAAGCTAAAAGATCGTCCCGTTGCGTCGTCTTGATAACAGGCTGCAAATGGTTCGTTTTTACCCATAATATGCCCTGCATCTGAGCTATAAAAATAAGGAGCATTGAGGACGGGGACATCGTATCCTGCAATCACCGTTCGATAAGCAAATAATCCAATCAGTCTATTGACATCTTTTTTATGCTTACGCAAAAGAGTTATACCCTCTTGATGCAGTTGTTTTAAGTCGGAGTGTATAAAGGTTTCCCACTGTTTAAAATCATGCGAATATGAAAATAAACTGGCAATGATTTCTCGTGTTCCTTCTAATTTAAATTGCCATAAATCATTATCTTGGATATGTAGAAGCAATTGGGGAATCGCTTTTTCAGGATGAAAATATTCCCATGTAATGATTGCACCGCTACGATTCATATCAAAAACAGTGGTTACATTATCGGGTAAATCAACTAGATCTTTCTCTGCACTTAAATGATGATCAAGTATTAAGACACTTTTAGCCTGTTTTGCTAATTCAATTAAAACAGGTCTTTTATAAGAAAAATCCACAATAATAACATCACGTCCTTTAACATCAGGCGGTGCTTTTTGATGAACACCTGCATAAAACTCTACCGTGTCACCTAATGCCATCTTAACCGCCATTGCAGATCCAAAGCCATCAAGACAACCGCCGTGATAAATACATAATGTTTTCATTTATTACTCCCTTATCTTTATAACGATAACACCCCTTAAAATACAAGCTCTTACGGTGTTTTTACTGTTTATCTTTGCCTATCTTAGTGCATATTTATAGAAACACGATTTAATTTATTTTTTTAATTAGGAGCAAAAATATTATTAGAAACGGGTGTTAGAAACGTCAAAATAATAAATCTCCCCATATCACACAGATTTTTTTCTTCTGATTGGATTATCTCAAGAGACGCATAGTACTACGGACGGCAGGAGCCGTCGAACAGCATTATGCGACTAGAGCCACGTAACGAGAGAAAGCCTTGCAGGAAACTGCGAGGCTTTATTGCGTTTAAGCCAAACGTGCGGACGGGTTTACAAAACCCGTCCAGCTAAGTTAATTTACTGTTCTTCTTCAATCGCTTTTGTATCCATTGCTTTAATCCATTTATCAACAATTTTTACGCCAATAAAGCGGATAAAATACCAATCAATACCTTTCACGGTTTTTTGTTTTAAGATGGTAAATTTATCGTTTTCAATAAGATAGAGTTTGGTAATGGCTTCTTCTTTGGGCGAGCTGTATAAACTCGCTTTTTTCACTATCACTTTACCTACTTTCTTTTCTGACTCTTTAAGTTTGGCTTTCTCTTTATCCGCTTCTTTTTCCACTGTGGGCTTGGTCTTGATGATATTAATCCATTGACCTTTTTCTCGTGCTTGCATATTGCCATTGTACATCGCTGAAGCGCTAATCGCGGGAAGATAATAACGCCCTGCATAAGAGGCATTGATCAAAATACGGAAGGTTTTACTCTCTTTTGCTTTCAGACCAAAATAGGTGTAAATACGATCATCCCGCACATCTTGATAATCAAATTGATTCACGATCCTATCTTGATTACCTTTATCACTTTTCAAAGCATAATTGGCATTATTGATTTCCCAACCTGCTGCTACTGGAAGCGTTAATGCAATATTGTCAACTTTTGCATTGGATGTATTGCTAATATCCACGCTAATGGCAATATCAGTGCCTTGGACAATATCGGGGTTATCGCTCAAATCAAGTTCACTTGAATCAGCGATATTGACATAGCTGATCTTTAATTTTAAACCTTTGCTTAATGACTGTTCTTGACCCGCGCTGGGGAGTCCACGCGAGATAATACTCGCAAATAATTTGCTACCACTTTTATTGTGCAGTTCAAGTTTTGCTCCCTTTTTCTCCAGATTATTTAGCGTTTTCTGAATAAACGGGGTTTTACTATTAATCTTCTTTGCTGGCTCACCATTTAAAGCATAGCTGGCGCTAAAGTGGCTGGTATCTCCTGCTAGATAACGTGATACCCCCATTAATGCCCATGCAATGCCTTGGGTGCTTTTAAAACCATCGCGGTTTAGCTCTGTCGCAATTTTTTCAACAAAGTGATTCGCTTCTTGTTTTTTATTCAATGCAACAAGATTCGAAAGTTGTAAGCCAAGATCACCTAGTTTTGAGCTAAAGGTTTCAGGGGTATTGCTACTTTTTTGATTACTATCGGCAACGAGTCCTTGGGTTAAACTATTCGCCGCTTCTGCTTGACCTGCGACTTGATAGGCAGAGGCTAACATCCAACGTGCTTTTTGACTCATTTTTCCTGATTCACGCAAACGGTTCATTGCGCCCATCTGTGGTTTTGCTGCTAATGCTAATACATAGAGACGATAAGCTTGTGTCTGTGAATAGGTATTGCTCCCTGCTAACCAACGTTGCGCTGCATCTGCTTGATAGGTTAGCCAGTCTGTTAGCAATCCAGCAGGAAGTAAATAACCGAGTTTTTGCGCTTCAATTAAAAAATGCCCTGCATAGATACTTGCCCATTCATTGCTATCATTGCCGTTTGGCCAATAACTAAAATCACCTGTGGCTAATTGGAAAGCTCGCAAACGATCAATCGCCTTTTTAATGTGATGCTCAACTTTTTGTTGTTTCTCCTTACTTAACGACATCACTTTTGATAAATAAAGCTGTGGAAAAACAGAAGAGGTGGTTTGCTCAAGACAGCCATGTGGATAGCGTACTAGATAATCAAGATGCTTTTCCATATTTAAAGAAGGCACGGAAGATAGCTCTAATAGGGTTTGATTACTGCCCTCAATACCGTGTGGTGTAATTTGTTGCACCCAAGTTTTATCGGGTTCAATAATATGGGTTGTAACACGGCTAGTAGGCTGGTTTGCTTGGCGAATATCAATATATAGCTCAGACATTGTTTTATGCTCACCACTACTGGCGATAAATTGCAAATGTGCTTTGCCTGATTTATTCTTTGTTTTTAAACGCAATATTCCGAGCTTTTCACCTAATTTATCAAAATGAATCACACGGCTTTTATCCCCGATAACCTCAAAAAAATCATCCGTAATAATCTCTAGTTTAACGTCTTTAATTTCATCTTTAGTGACGAATAAAGTCAGGGGAACACTCACTTCTTCATTCGCTCCTAATACCCGAGGCATGGAAGCGAGCATAATCAGAGGTTGACGTACAAAGACAGATTGTTTTGCATTCCCATAAGCACCTTTATTAGCGGCAACTAACATAATACGCACCGCACCAAGATACGGTGGTAAAGTCACTTCATGGCTTGCGCTTTTCCCTGCTTTTAAATGGAACGGGCCGAGCACTTTAACAATGGGAGGGAAGCGACGTTTTTTATCGCTATCATTATCAATATTAGCCCCATCACTGCCACCAAGGGCGATCATTTTATTCAAATTACCACTATAAGCGCCTACTACTTGATCGTATAAATCCCATGTTTTTATGCCTAATGCTTCTTTACGATAGAAATGACTATGTAAATTAGGGGTCTTAAAACTTGTTAGACCCAACAATCCTTCATCCACAACGGCGAGTGTATAGTTCATCGCTTTGCCTGTTTCTTCGCTAACTTTTATGCTCTGTTTTGAATTAGGCTTCCATTCTTCTGCTACTTCTAAGAGCGGTTTCAAATAGGTTTTAGGATCAGAAACTTCTAGGGGAATAATGCCATAGAGTCGCAAAGGACGATCATTATTTTTGCTTTCATGCGGTTGCAATAAGGTAATATGCACATAGGCATTAGGCGACATTTCAGCGGTGATAGGCAACTCAAATTTACTGCGCTCACCTGTAAACTCGATCCACTCTTGTTTAAGAATTTGACTGCCTGTTTCAATACTTAATAAAGCACGACCCTTGTTGGTTTTAGGTAATTTAATCGTCGCTGTGTCACCGACGACATAAGCGGGTTTATCAGCGAAGATATTTAAACGACTCGCTGAACCACTGCCTTCTTCTTGCGCTCGACCTGCCCATCCTGGCCAATCAACATAAACCGTTTTTCCTGTACAATGTCCACCCTCTAAATCACAGGCACGAACTAAATAACGTCCCCAGTCAGGGTATTTTATCTCAAACTGCCATGTCCCATGCCCGTCTTTGGTGCTAATAATACTTTGGGAGAGCTTACTATGATGCTTGCTATCATCATATTCCGCTAATGATTCGGCGGATTTGTCCCACCACCATTTCCAGTTGATTTTGTACAAGGTTATTTGTACTTTTTTCATTGACACGGGCTTGCCATCGGCATTAATGCTTGCTATTTCAACAGTATGTTTTTGGTCTGTTAATAGCATATTACGCGCTTGATCCCCTTTAGGTAATTTAATACCCACATATTCTTTATATGGATGATAATCTAGCGCAGTACGATTAATACTAAAGACACCACTTTGCTCAAATACACGGCTAGTAAAAATAGCGCGTAATTTACCTGCCGCCTTTTCCTTAGGACTAAGAAACTTAGTAAAACGTAATTTACCAACCGAATTCAAACGCCCCTTTAGTAATTGTTCATCAACACTTTCTAAACGTCGTACAGGATCATCAAAATTAAAATCAGAATAGGAATCAAACTTGGTTTTCTTAACTCTAAAGCGCACTGAGATATCTGCTTTAAGATTTTCTGCGGTTGCACCGTGCAACCATTGTGAGGATAAAGTACCCGGTGGTAATGAGCGATAACCATGCAATACATCGGTGCCAAAATCGAGCTCAACTTTGAGACGATTAGGGCGTATCGTTTCTATTAATAATGATTTACGAAAACGACTTCCCCCTAAAAAGGCGGTAGCTAACCATTTGCCTGTCTCTGCTTTTTCATCAGTCTTGAATTTAAAGGAATATAATCCGCCCACTGAATCACTGCTAATTTCAGTTTTAACAACACGTCCTCGAGGGTCTGTTAATGTCATTCTAACAGGGTGTGTCGCTGGAATTTTATTTTCTTTATCCTCTAATACAAAGGTCAAATAGATATCATCACCTGGTCGCCACACACCCCGTTCAGCATAGATCATGCCTTTAATGCCATTTTTTACCGTTATACCCCCTGTATTAAATTGACTAACGGATAGCGTCGTTTTAGCGTTTAATTTTAGATAATTCGTATCTATGCCTTTAACCGCTTTAAGTAGAAAAGGAGTTGCTTGAAGCGGTAAAGTGGCAAAACCTTTTGCATCACTTTGTCCTTTAACCAATAGTTGTCCTTGGTAGTTACGAATCTCTAATTTCACACCAGATAATGGCTTAGATGTTTTTAAATCGGTGCTAATAATATGAATGTTATTATCGGCATCTTGCTTTGCTAATAGCCCGATATTGCTAATAATGAAATTATGTGCGGCTCTTGTTTTTTCCTTATGATAGAGGAAATAAGAATCAGTACAGGGATCATTACGCTGTTGCCAGTCATAATCATAGTCATCCACATCTTCAGCATAATCACTGATACCATCCCAACCACTAGGCTGCTCAACATTATAATCTTCTGTATTACTTAAACGTGTTTCACGGGTTTCTACTTCTTTAATCTTACTATCATTACAAGCATAGGTAGAATGGCGACGTTTAATCTCTAATTTTAAGCGTATTAAAGCACCAAAATGAGCTTTCATTAATTCGGTAACATCAAAGGAATAACGATTCCATTTACTAGGGTCAGCAGCACTTAATGAGATATTTTTCTGCCATAAAAAACGCCCAACACGTCCTGTTTCATCCTCACCATTTAAACCATTAATTTGTAAAAACTGCCCCATTTTATTAGGAAAGATTTCAAAGGCGGAGACTTTAACCCCATCAATACCCACTGCCTCAAAGGGAACTTCTAAAGTGGTACTATTGGGCAAAATAGACCCTGTTCCTACAAAACGTAGTTGCGGTTTTTGTGCATCGAAGGTCACTTCTTTAGTGGTAATTTTACTTAATACACCACCTGAGGCTCCTTTGAGACCTTTATTGATAATAATCTTGTGACTACCGCTTAAATTTTCTTTTGGATACAATTTAATAACATTGCCTTGGGCACGTATTGTATATTTTTTATCTTTTAGTTGAATCAGTCCTTTAAGGTTTTGTGATGATTCCAGTGCATCTGAAAAATTAATCTGTACAAAAGGGTTGTCCCCTGCGACATACATGACGCGCAAATCAATGATTTTAAAATCATTTAGGGCAGGCAAGGTGATTTCTTTACTTCCTTTTGTTTTAATCCCTAAGGCATCCCCATTCCAGCTTAATTTCACATCAGATGCGAATGTCTCTCGCTGTAAACCTTTAATATAAAAACGATGTTGTTTACCATTGTCGCTATGTTGCCAATCAATTTTCACAGGCTTATTTTGATACGTTGCCTTTAATACTTTGCGTACATTATCGGGCAATACACGATCAGAAACTAATAGCTCACCGCTTAATGTCATTGTTTTTACTTTACTATTTCCTGTATTAGTTGTTGAAGCCTCCGCAGGAATTGAAAGAGGATCTATTTTAATCTCATACTCCATCGGTACAACGCGAAAAGAAAATTGATAATCTTTGGCAGAAATTGGTACATCTTTTAGTCCATTTGCTTTAATACTGACATTGTATTTAGTTGCAGGAACAAGTGCTTTAGAAGGTAGCCAAACAATCTCTGTTTTGCTCTCAAAAATAGGTCTCCCTGTAATTCGGGGAGAAACTTTCATCACCCGACTCGCATCTTTACCCACCTGATCATCGGTCGCAATATCGCGGTTAAAAACAATGCGTATGGGTGAATTGCGTGAAATAGCGCCTCTTGTATGCCAACCACTGAGCTTAAACCAACTAAAATTAGCTTGATCTTTTTTTATCGCAAGTTGACCGTCAGCAACCTCTGTTACGCTTGACTCTGAGCTTGTTTCTTGGCTTGTTGAAGAGCTAATCGCTTCTTTTTTTCCTACCGATGTATCTTTCTCAGTTTGATTACAAGCTGAAACAGAAAGTAGCAAAAAAGAAAAAAGCAAAACCGCTAAATAGCGCGAGAGGTTTAACATTATAAGGTTCCCTAAAAAGTTTTCTTTATAAGATTATTGTTTTGATCTATATCGTTATTCTATTTAATAACATAGCAGTAAAACGGAAAGAACGTTGTTGTTTTTTTATAATATAACGAAAATTTGGAAAAAACATCAGCAACAAAAATGACACATTATCTCCAAAAATGTCATCTAATGACAGAGCATACTCTTTTTATGATAGCTATATTTTCCTTTATCATCTTTGATATATAATTTATTTTCAATAACTTATATAAAGAAAATAAAAGTTGGCATTAACTTTGCTTTATAGATTAGCAACAGATTAAGCTACTCAAAAAAAATAATTACCAGCAAGCCCCTGAGATTAAGAGTGATGTATTAATACTAAAAATAAAAATATCACCGATCTCGTTTGGTGTTCTTTACCTTCCCCAGTAAGGAGCACCACCTTAATTTACCAGCAAGCCCCTGAGACTAAGGTTAAATCTTTAGTCGCCCTGCCCTCTTATCTTCCCCCCAAAGATAGGGGGCTTTATTTTTGTTGGGTCAATTATTATTCACAATTCCCTATTGCAACAAATCTTATGCTTATAAGTTGTTGCTTTTTAGTGATAAGCGTAAGTATTTAACGTGCGACATATTCACCACTTGGCCAACTAGGGGCAGATATTGCTTCACCAAGATTAGCCTCAATTAAACGCTCACGTACTTCCAATAAACGTCCAACTAGCCCAGGTTCTAATTCAGCGTATTCTTCTGGGGCTTCATAGCGATTCACAACGATTCCTAATAATTCGGTAATCGCATTGCCAACTGAATTTTGCGAAATGGTCACAATAATACGTCCTTTTTGATCACGATAGAGAATTTGCTTATAGGCAGGTCGCCAGCGAATTTCATTAGCAAATTGTGGGTCTAGTACAATTTTTTCACGTAAATCACGTGCAACACGTAAAAATCGATGACTACTTAGTAATACATCATTAATTTGATTAGGGAAATTGGCATCGGCAGGGATTCTTTCCTCACCTGTTGACACCAAACTGAAGAAGGTTTGATAAAAGTCTAAAAAGCCTCTTAATATTTGCTCATATTCATACCAAAAATACCGATCTTTGAGTCGATTTGCACCACCGATTAACTCCCAACTTGGCAAGCCTTGAGGATAACCTGTCACTGCCAATGCGGACTCTTCGGGTGGAATTTGTTTTAATAACTGTAAATCCAATACCTCTAAAAACTCATGATAAACCGAACTTAAACGACGTAGAAAGAGGGTATTGTGTCCGCTATCAGTTAAATTAACATTATTTGGATTAGCTTTATTCGCCTCTATTAATTGATCATAAGGAAAGACCATAAAATGATTATGGATCATACGAATACTAGGAACACCTGGTTTATTCAGTGGCCAAGTAGAATCCAAACTCGCCTCGCCACAAAGTACCAAATGCTTTTTAGGATCAGGATATTTTTCAAACATATAATCACAAATAATCTGTGTCATTTGCGACCATACTTTTTTCTCTTGCCGCCCTAATTGATCACGGCGTACTGGGCGACCGAGTGGATCTAGAATCCGTCTTGAGGTATCGAGAATAATGGAAGTATCAAATTCAGAGCTATGCCCAATTAGCTTACGGTACATTAGCCAATCTTCCGGCGTTCTAAACAGTCCATTCTCTTCTGCTAGATTTTTCAAGTTTGCTGGGCTATTGAAAAACTCTACAGGAGCCATGCCTTCTGGTATGGTTAGCGACATATTAGGACGTGGCGTTGATATTTCACGAGGGGTTAATTTCATAATGACTCATCTTCTTTTTTAATAATGGTTCGACTATAACGCATATAATCTTCATAATAATAGTCTTCAGGTCAAATTTTATAGCAATGGATTTACAATAATGGATATTAATAATCAACTCGATGGTTTAGCACAACGCTTAGCCTCCTTTCTTCCGCCCTCGATAGGTGAACTACATCAAGATATGGAACAAAACTTACGTTCTGGACTCGAAAGTGGTTTACGCAAAATGAATTTAGTCTCTCGAGAGGAATTTGATGTGCAAACAGCCGTTTTATTGCGTACCCGTGAAAAGGTGGAAAAACTGGAAAAACAAGTCGAAAAACTTATTATCCATCAAAAATCTTCAAAAATAGAAAAAAACTCTAATTAGCTTGATTATTGCCCGCTAAAATTTCTATATTTAAGTCTCTTTCAAGTCCCTCATACTATTTATTAACAATAAAACGATTATATTAAGATATGAATATCAGTAAAAAATTTTTAGTTCTCTTTACGCTTTTCTTTTTATTCTCCAGTAATATAACCTTTGCAGATCCGAATGCTGATCTACGTTCTGCTTACCAGCGTAAAGATTACCGTACTGTTTTTCGTATAGCCTCTGAGTTTGCTAAAAAAGGAGATCCTGCGGGAGAATACATTTTAGGAGAGCTTTATAGTCAAGGAGCTGGGGTTAAAAAGAACTTATGGACAGCAGGACAGTGGTATAAAAAAGCAGCCGCTAAAAATCATCCTCTTGCAATGTATGCACTTGGCTTGATGTATGCAACAGGACAAGGAGCAAAAAAGAACTTATGGACAGCAGGACAATGGTATAAAAAAGCAGCCGCCCAAAATCATCCCATTGCAATGTATGCACTTGGTTCTATGCATGCAACAGGACAAGGGGCAAAAAAAAACCTTAAATTAGCCTTTCAACTCTATACAAAAGCTGCAGCTGCTGGTCTACCTGATGCCTATCGTGGTTTAGGAATTATGTATGAAAAAGGACATGGCACAAAAAAGAATATGGGTACTGCTATTTACTGGTATGAAAAAGCAGCTAATAAAGGCATAACAGATGTACAAATTATGTTAAGTGAACGTTTCTTATATGGTACTGGCGTTAAACGCAACTTTAACAAAGCCTTTCAATATGCAAAAAAAGCAGAAAAATCAGGTCATCCTGGTGTTCATTATCTATTAGGGCTTATGTATGCAAATGGTCTAGGGACAAAAAAAAACCCCTATCTTGCTTTTAAAAACATGAAAATAGCCGCAGATAAAAAAATGATCCCCGCTTATTACAGTTTAGGAGCAATGTATATCAAAGGTTTAGGGGTAAAGAAAAACCCATACCATGCCTTTAACTGGTTCAAAAAAGCAGCGGAAAAAAATATCCCTCTAGCACAACATAATCTAGGTTTAATGTATTTAGAAGGCAGGGGAACAAAGAAAAACCCATACCATGCCTTTCAATGGTTATCAAAATCAGCAAAAAAAGGCCTACCTGCCTCTATGTTTTTGCTCGGTGATTTATATGTTGATGGTATCGGCATTAAAAAGAACTATGGGCAAGCATTAGCATGGTATCGAAAAGCGGCAAAAGCAGGTGTACCACTTGCTATTTACAGTGTTGGCGCTATGTATGCAAATGGTTATGGCGTAAAACGCGATTTGCGCCAAGCTAGAATCTGGTTTGAAAAAGCAGCTAAGAAAAATGTACCTGCCGCAAAAAAAGCATTGCAACGTTTAAATGCGGCAGGAAAATAGATGGTTCAGGAAAACTGGAATACAAGTCTAGGAGACTGTGATGAATGCTTTTTCTATTACTTTAGGGAGTTTAAAGCAATGAATTTACCCATATTGCGCTGATTTTTTGTTCCTGATTGGAGTATCTCAAGAGGCGCATAGTTATTCTACGCAACGATTGAGATGATTCAAACAGGGACAAAAAGGCTAGTAAGATTGATAGATAAATTCATTGCTTGGAACTTCCTTACCTCTAATTTCCTCTTTCTTACTTAATCACAATTCTCTCCGCTACATTCTCAAACAATTTATACAATTCTTTTTTGTATTTTTCTTGTAATGCTTTTTTATCAACTAAATCAGGGTGACTAAAAAAGGCTTCAGTTGAAACTTCAAACATTCCATGATCAGAACAAGCTGCTAGGTGATGCTCTATCCTACTAGAAGACTCATTGGTTTTCGCGAAAACGGCATAATTATTTAATGCTTTTTTTCGTAAGAAGCCTTGTTTTTTCTCAAGATTATCACATGTTTCTTTGCCTTTTACGCGTCTAAAATCAATAACAAGGCTCAATAGATAATTACCTTCCTTAGTAGAGCTTAACTTAAATTTGCAGCCTTCATTCCCTCTTATTCTTGAACTAACAAAGTCCTGCTTAAATAAGCTTTTCAGAGCATCAGCTTGCCAGATCTTACAAACTTCTATTTTTCTTACACGTTTTTGTGTTTGGAGTTCTATTGTTGGCGCATTTGGAAGAAGTTTTGCAACTTCATCAGCAGTGCGTCGTAGGCGATCAATAGACGTAGCACTCATTGGGGTTTCAATGAGCACATATTTATCGCCTTGAAAAAAACCAAAACCTTCTAATACTGGATCATGGCGAGCTGAATGTGAGTAAAGAAGCGTTGCCTCTGTTCCTGGACCATCTTGTGCTTTTAGCGAGAAGCGCTTGGGATTATCGGTTACACGCTTTTTATGAGTAGAAGCATATTCAGCAGAAGAAATCCTTACCGTCACACCTGTCGACCACATGCAGTAAGTATTAGAAACTTCTTTTCGTTTTTTTGCTTCCTCTCCTGCTTTTACATAGCCTTTGGCATCAGTTGTACTAACAGCAGTCTTATCGGTTAAAAAGGGGCAGGGACTCATAGGTGCATATTGTGGAGGGCTTGTATCAAAAATATCATTAAGCTTAATTGGACTTGTATCAAGAGTGACAATATGTGAGGTCGATTTGGAATTTTGTTTGACTGTTTTGCTCGTATTTTCTTGACTGATCTTATTATTATCAAGAGTTGTCTCATTAGAGTCACCACAAGAGACGAGCATAAGTAAAGCAGGTATAAGTAATGTATAACCCAAACTGGAAGATAATGTGTTCATAATAAAGTTTCCTTATTGTATTTTATTATTTAGAATATATTGCTGGAAAAAAACTGTAATTTATTACACATATTGAAAATAAATATATGTCTGTTTAATTCGCCCTATGAAAGTGGCACATAATAGCGAGAATAAATGAAGTTATCAACGACTTATACTAACTTACCTTAAGTAAGTGTGTATGTGACTCCTAAGTTTTTTCTATCAAATGCTTCCTGTGAGGAGAGTGGCTCAATACTATTCCCAACTCAAACCCGACAATATTCTGTATCACCTTGCTAAACTTAATTAAGTGGGATCAGTTTTGTCTCAAGATGTACATAATTACCTCGACATTAGCACTGTAAGTATTTTTTTGATTTATAAAGCTCTCAAGTTTCCACAGAACTTAGTTTTCAATAAATAATTTTGCAATTTTTTCTAATAATGAACTCTTACTCACTTCATTCAATCTTAAAATATCTTGAGTAAAGGATTGAAAATAAATATCTGTCACTTCTTGTTCAAGTGCATTTAATCGCTTACCTAATACATCAAATGTTAGCAGATTATAAATTAAATTTTGTTTCACAATACTCACATTAGGTTGTTGAATAAAAGAAACAAAGAATAATAAGTTATCACCTTGTTGCTGCAAGTGAATTCGATGATATTGTTTGTTCTTTTTGGGTAAAAGATAATAAGGCAAAGGTGTTTCATTTATTCCGCTTAGTTTACGTATTTTATCATTTTTACTTTTTTCAGCCTCTTTAATACTATCAACAACCTGATTACCAATAATCAGTGGAATTCTTTTTGAATTATATGCACAAAGCGTAATCTCATTATTTGTATCAAATATATAAAAAGCTTGATTATATAATTTTATGTCTTTTAAAAAATGACA
>Ga0256832_1001764_pt1 | contig 14750 bp, 13 predicted proteins | sample 134614metaG_FD_190534 | JGI IMG/M metagenome (GOLD analysis project Ga0256832, IMG submission 190534) | Hydrothermal vent microbial communities from Lau Basin, Pacific Ocean - 134-614 | ecosystem: Environmental > Aquatic > Marine > Hydrothermal vents | place: Pacific Ocean: Lau Basin | collected...
CCAACTAAGCGCCCAACTAAACACCCGCCCCCCCAACTAAACACTCAATCAAAAACACAAGTAAACACTAAACCAACAATAAACAATAAACAATAAACGATAAACGATAAACGATAAACGATAAACGATAAACAATAAACCAACACCCCCGACAACCGACAACTGACAACCGACAACTGTCAACTGTCAACTGTCAACTAAAGCCCCACACTCCTCAAAAATACGCGCATCACAATTCTCGCAGATCTTTTTATCCAATTGTTGGAAGATGGAGTGAATGGCTTCGCGCTTGCTGAAGAAGAAGTGGTCTTCGCCTATTTTTTCTTTGATGCCGGTATTGATCAGCACTTTTTGGGCTACGTTTTTGAGGCCGGCGAAGTAGAGGTCGCCGCCGCGTTCGCGGCGTTTTTCGGTTTCCTGCCAGAGCAGTTCGACGCCGGCCAGGTCTATGAAGTTGATGCCGTCGGCGAGGATGAGGAGGTGTTTTTTTTCCGGCTCGAGGTCCAGCATGTTGAAGAAGCTCTGCACATGGCTGACAGCGCCAAAGAAAAGGGAGCCGTCTATGCGGATGATTTTCAACTGGGGGCACTCCTTTAAATCGGGCTTGCGAATCAGGTTGATAAAACTGCGCGCCTTCGTATCGGGGTCGGGAGCCATGACTGCAATGTTGGGGCGGGAAGTGCGCTGCAGGTAAAAAATGAGAGAGAAGAAAATACCCACGTAAATGGCAAATTCCAGGTCAAGCGTCAAAGTGGAAATGAAAGTAATGACCAATACGGCCAGTTCAGATTTGCTGCTGCGGATGGCCATTTTCAAAGAGGGAATATCTATGAGGTTGTAAGCCACCAACAGCAAGATGCCTCCCATGGCGGGAATGGGCAGGTAGGCTGTCCAGGGCGCGATGAAGAGCACGGCCAGCATGAGAAGCAGGGCTGCAAAGATGGCCGACATGGGCGTGCGGGCGCCGGCCTGAAAGTTGACGCCCGAGCGGGTGAAAGAACCCGTGGCGGGATAACAGGAAAAAAAGCTGCCTATGGTGTTGGCCAAACCCTGCCCGATGAACTCCTGGTTGATGTCCAACTGCTGGCGGGTCTGCATGGCGATGGAGCGGGCTATGGCCACATCGGCAATCAGGCCCAACAAGGCGATGGCAAAGGCATTGGATGCCAGCTTGCTCATCACACCCCAGGACATATCCGGCACCTCAAAGGGCGGCAAAGAGGCGGGCATCTCGCCCACAGTCTTAATGCCCACGGCCTCCCCTCCCATCCAATACGCCGCCAGGCTGCCGAGAATCATGGCCAGCAGCATGTTTGGCCAGCGCGGCAAAAAACGCTTGATGAGCAAAGCCGAAAACAAGGTAATCATGGCTACCGAAAAGACATATAAATTGGTCTCCCGAATATGAACACCTATGCCCTCCAAAATCTTCCAAAAAGACAAGCCGCCGGGTAAGGTGATGCCGAAGACGTGCTTTAACTGCTTGGTCGCAATCAAAACAGCCGCCCCCGCCGTAAAGGCCATGATGACCGACTGCGACACAAAGTTGACCAAAGTGCCCATGCGTGCCAGGCCCAGAGACAACTGAATCAAGCCCGCCAAAAAGGTCAGGCTGAGCGCCAAATGCACGAACTCAGCCGATTCCGGCACGGCATACTGGCTGATGGAGCTGAAAACCACAATGGACAAGGCCGTGGTAGGCCCCGCAATCTGATGCCAGGAAGAGCCGAACAAGGCCGCCACTATGGGCGGTATCATGGCCGTGTACAGCCCGTAAATCGGCGGCATGCCGGCAATCATGGCAAAGGCCACGCCCTGTGGAATGACGATGATGGCTCCCGTAATGCCCGCAATCAAATCGGCACGCAAAGTTTCCCTGTTGACCATGGGCAGCCAGGACAGAAAAGGGAAAAGCTTATGAGTCAACTTAGCTTTCATAAGTACTTGGCATGACAAACAATTTAGGCGGCCATTTGCCGCCTAAATCATCGTTTACTTCAGATAATACAGTTCTTTGGCCGGTTTCAGTGGCCGGTTAAACCACAGAGGCCGGCGCAGGCCATCGGGACCGGGAGCCGGGCGCGTCATGGCCAGCCACTCGCGATAGACTTCGCGGGACTTGTTGGTGTCCACGAAGATATCGCCGTACTTGTCGTCGGGGCCGGCCTTCTCAATGCGAACTCTCTGATGCCAGCAGTGCATGCCGCTGATGGGGTCCGGATGCACCGCATGGGTGATGTTTTGGTGTACGCCGCCATCGCTCCAGAAGATGCGTTTGGAGTCGGCATCCTTGCTCTCGAAGGGGCGCACGCCGGCGATGGTTTTCATTCGCCAGCCTCCCTTGCCATCGGTTTCTATGGCTACCGTATTGGTGGCCCAGCGGTTTCCGATTTTGTCCTGCGGGCGGCGCCAGCGGCCGATGTGATGCGATACGGCGACCACATCCGGCCTCATGCCCTGGGTTACCCAGACTTTGTCCACGAAGTAACCTATATCGGTATGCAACTTGACCAAATCGCCCGTCTTGACGCCAATTTTTTCGGCCAGCTCGGGATGCATCCATACGGGGTTGCGGTTGGATATTTCGTTCAGCCATTTGGCATTGCCCGAACGGGAGTGGATGAGCGTGGGCAGGCGGAAAGTCGGCACCAGCACGTACTCGTTTTTGGAGGCATCCAGCTTGGATTTGTGGATGTGGCTCTTGATGTAACGCGGAATGGCAAACTCCGGCCACTTCCAATCCACCATCGTCTGGGAGTAAAACTCGTTTTTACGCGAGGGTGTGGGGAAGCCCACATAAGCCTCTCCGTTTACGCGTATGCCTATGGCCTTGCCGTCTTTGGTGATGACGCCCGTTTTGGGGTCGGTCTCCGAGCCTTCCAACTGCTCGGGCGTGAGCTTGGTGAGGTATTTTTGGTAGGTCGTTTTTTCGACTTCGAAGGCTCCGTATTTGCGCATGTATTGCAGCTCCGTCAGACCTTCTTTTTTAGCGGCCTCGGGCAGACCCGGTACGCGCTCGAAGATGTACTGATAGTACTCGTCCACCGTAATCTTCTGCCCCGGGCGGTAGGGCGATTCAAAATGCTTGCGAATGCCCATGCTGCCGTCGGGGTCTATGCGCCAGGAGAGTTCAATCCAAAATTCGTCTTCTTCCCAGACTTCGCCGGGGTTCACCTCATAGGTAAACTCCACTTCTTTGCCCTGGCGACGTGCGGCCTCCCGCAGCACCGGCTGGCGGAAGCCAATCCACACGCCGGCATGGGTGGCATAGCTGTTGATGTCGTGCCGCTCGGCAGAGTGCCCCATCGGCAACACGTAATCGGCAAAATAAGCCGTTTCGTTCCAGGTGGGTGTCAGGGCTACGTGCAGTCCCACGCACTCCTCTTTGGTCAGGGCTTCTATCCAGGTAAAGCCATCGGGATAAGTCCAGACGGGATTAAAGACGCGGGTGAAATAGACATCGAGGCGCCCGCGCTTTTCTAAGAGGAAGTGTGGCAGCAACTGGCTCATCTCGAAGAAGGCCAGGGGGTATTCTTTGGGAAAGTGCAGTTCATTCCAGAATTTCTGAGGCGGCGGAACGTCAAAGAAGGTGGGTTTGTACTTGTTCCAGGAGTTGGGGGAGGTACCGCCTTTGGTGCCCACGCTGCCCGTGAGCACGGTGAGGAAGTGCAGGCAGCGGGAGACAGCCCAGCCCCCGAGGTTTCCGCTGCCGGCGCTGCGCCAGTTGTGCGAGGCAAAACGCGTGCCGGCATTGCCAATCACCTCGGCTACCTCGCGGATGACCTCTGCATCCACCCCGCTTTCTGCGGCTGCAAACTCCGGCGTAAACTCGGCATATTCTTCTATGAGCGCCTGAATGAAGTTCTCAAAAACGACTTCTTCATTGGGGCGCACTTTTTCCATATAGGCCTGCCAGTTCACCCAGTTTTCCACGAATTCGCGGTTGTACTTGCCTTCCTGCAGGAGGATGCGGGCTATGGCCAGCAAGACAGCCGCCTCGGAGCCCGGATAGGTGGGCATCCAATAATCGGACATGCTGGCGGTGTTGGAGAGGCGGGGGTCCATGGTGATGAGCTTGGCGCCCTTCATTTTGCCTTCGATGATGCGCTGGGCGTGCGGGTTGAAGTAGTGCCCGCTTTCCAAGTGAGCGCTGATGAGCAGGATGGCCTTGGCGTGGGCGTGGTCGGGCGAAGGCCGGTCGTAGCCGTACCAGATAAAATAGCCGAAACGGGCTCCCGAGGAGCAGATGTTGGTATGGCTGTTGTGGCCGTCAACGCCCCAGCCCTGCAGGACGCGGTTGGCATAGCCCTCATGTCCCGGGCGGCCAACATGATAAGCAATTTCGTTGTTGCGCCCTTCCTGAATGGCTTTGCGGATGCGGGCTGCGATGTCGTCCAGGGCTTCATCCCAGGAGACGCGCTCCCACTCCCCTGCCCCGCGTTCGCCTTTGCGCTTCATGGGATAGAGGATGCGGTCGGGGTCCGTCAATTGGTTGATGGTGGCAGGGCCTTTGGCGCAGTTGCGCCCGCGGCTGCCCGGATGATGCGGGTTGCCCTCCAGCTTTCGAATGCTTCCCGTTTCCTTATCCACATAAGCCGTCAGGCCACAGGCCGACTCGCAGTTGAAGCAGGTCGTAGGAACGAGAGTGTAGTGTTTTTTTTCGCGCACCGGCCAGGCTTTGGCTTCGTATTCCGTCCAGTCGTCCCATTTTTCGATGGGCGGGTATTTGTTGAGTTGCCCTTCTTCTGCGAGGCGTTCCAGAGCCGGTTCTTCCTGATGCAGGTTGGGCAGGATGCGCAGTTTTTCTGCGAGATGCTCTATCCAGGAGTGTTTGTTGTTTTTTCCCATGATTCTATGGTTTTGCGTCAGCTACGGGTGTTTGCCGAACAGTGCTTTTCGTAATTCATTTACCTGCACGAGCAGGGAGATGTTTTTATGCCTTTCGGCAAATGCTACCCGTTCGAAGGGCGGGTTTCATTTCCCGAAAGGGTGGTCAAAAAATCAAGTCAACGGAATGCGCTGGGGTGCTTCCACCCATATCTTCTCCGTGAAATAGATACCGAGCAGGCTCAGGGCGCCTGCAGCGGCGAGGAGCATGGGGTTGGAGCCCGAGAGCAGGATCAGGGCCAGGGGCAAGAGGTTGCCGACCAGCAGTACGCCACCCCAAAAGAGGCCTTTGTAGCGGCCACGGGTAATCATGTGGGCCGTAGCTTCCGCCTCCTCCGTGGGGTGTGTAGTGATGAGTTCAAAGGCGAGGGTCAGCAGATTGACGACGATGCCAATACCCAGCACGGCGGCCAGGTAGGGCAACCATTTGCCGGAAGGCTCTACCCATAAAGCAATGAGGGTAAAAGTCGCTGCTCCGGCCATAAAACTGTGTACCAGCATGTGTACGGCCAGAGAGGGGCTTTGCCAGAAGTCGCGTCCTTTGGCCTGGGCAAAGAGGAAGGCCGTATAAATGGCCACCACCACAGCCGAAAGGCCCGTCAGCCAGGTCAAAGCCGTGCCGATGGCACCACCCCAGCCAAAGTAGAGCGACAGGGCGAGCAGCGTCAGCAGGCCTCCGTAAATGGAGATGGAGTAACCGCCTTTGACCAGCCAGGAACTCCACTGCGGGCGGAGCAAGACGTGCAAAAAGCGGTCGGGGCGGTCGAGGTCTTTGATCAGCAGGGCGCCCGTCAGGCCGAGGAAGACCAGGCCCATGCCGATGGTCCACCACATGGTTTCGGCAGAGGGTTGAGCAAAGCCCGCAAGCATGGCGAGGATGGCCACCAGAACGACGCCTGCCGAGATGGCTTTGGTGAGCACGTAACCGGATACTTCCCAGCCCCAGAGAATGCCTTTGTCGGGAGCATCATAAATGCGCCGTGCGCCGCGCCCCATGAGGACGTCAATGGACTTCGAGGGCGAAGTGGCCATTTCGGTGCCGTGGGTTTCTTCCGACTGCATTTTCATGAGGGTCTCGACCACATCGCCGTTGGAGAAAGCTATTTTTTCAGCATACTTGGCATAGTGCCCCACGCCACGTGCCTGGGCATTCCAGAAATAGGGGCCTCCTTTTTCGGTGGCCATGGGGTCGAGGGAGTTTTCGTCGCCTTCGATGTAGTAAACGTTGGGCTTGGTGCCCTTAGCGGCTTTGCGCACTACGGCCTGCTCGCGCCCCAGCAACTGAGCGATTTCGGACTCCGGATTGTCCATATCGCCTGAGATGATGGCGTGCTCGGGGCAGACATTCACGCAGGCGGGTTCCAGGCCGAGGTCTATGCGGTGTACGCAATAGTTGCACTTGGCAGCGGTGTTGTTGTTGGGGTCAATGTAGAGGGCATCGTAGGGGCAGGCCTGCATGCAGGACTTACAGCCGATGCAGCGACGGTTGTCGAAATCCACGATGCCGTCTTCGCGCGTAAAGAGCGCTTCGACCGGGCAGATGGTTACGCAGGGTGCATCCGTGCAGTGGTTGCAGCGCATGACTGAAAAAAGGCGCCTCGTGTGTGGGAAGGTGCCTTTTTCTACCTGCTTAACCCAGGTCCTGTTGACGCCGATGGGCACGTCGTGCTCGGATTTGCATGCCACCGTACAGGCATGGCATCCGATGCACTTTCGATTATCAATGACAAATCCAAATTGCATGAGTTCAATGGTTTTCGTCTATCCTAAAAAAACAAAGGGGCTGTTGCAAGCTCCTCAAACACAAAGAAACTTCTCAAAGTCATTTCGAGCAAAAACTCAAAATGCGGCATAAAGGTATGAACGTTCTTTCATATAACCAAATTCGTTTGGCTATACCCCTTCTACCCGCCGGCCTGGCGGCGCAGTTTTTCGATTTGGGTATTCCAGAACTGCGTTTGGTCTTCGACTTCATCATCGTCGCAGAACTCGGTGATTTCGAGTACGGTTTCGCCGGTGATGGGAGATTTGGTCATGGTAAATTTGAGGTACTCCTCATCGTCTTCGGCATCTTCCCAGCGGAAGGTTACGGACTGGTTTTCTTCGGCTTCGACCAGTACGGCTGCTTCTTCGGAGCCGCTCCATACAAAGATGTACCTTTTTTGGCCATCCTCTTCTACCACATCCACTTCGTCACAGAACCAACGTATGAGGAAAGCCGGCTCGGTGAAGAACTCGTACAAAATAGTGGGCGAGGCCTTCATCAGATACTCCAGTTGAATGCGTTCTCTTGACATATCGTTTGGCTTTTAGCTATACATCCTCTGCACTTGTTTGCCCCCCTGCTTTGAGCAGTCTGTAAGCAGTCCAAAGCCGGCGGTTTCGCGCATTGCGGGCAAAGTAAACAGAAAAATGGATTTTCATAGAATTTCGGACAACTTTTTACGGGGGAAAATCATTAAATAAGCGTCAATCGCTGTAATTTAGGCCGGGGAGGCGGGAATTTCAGGCAAAAGTGCTTACCTTTGCGTGTTTTTTTTGGGTTGTCGGTTGTCGGTTGTCGGTTGTCGGTTGTCGGTTGTCGGTTGTCGGTTGTCGGTTGTCGGTTGTCGGTTGTCGGTTGTCGGTTGTCGGTTGTCGGTTGTCGGTTGTCGGTTGTCGGAACAGGTATTTTTTTTTAAAAACAGTGCATAAATAATGAGGCAGTTAAAGATCACGAAGTCCATTACCAACAGGGAGAGTCAATCTCTGGAGAAGTATTTGCAGGAGATTGGCAAGGTAGATCTGTTGACACCGGAAGAAGAGGTGGATTTGGCCAAGCGCATCAAGCAGGGCGATCAGGATGCCCTGGAGAAACTCACGAAGGCCAACCTCCGCTTTGTCGTTTCGGTAGCCAAGCAGTATCAAAACCAGGGGCTTTCCCTCAGCGACCTCATCAATGAGGGCAATCTGGGCCTCATCAAGGCCGCCCAGCGCTTTGATGAGACGCGGGGCTTTAAGTTCATCTCCTATGCCGTTTGGTGGATTCGCCAATCCATCTTGCAGGCATTGGCTGAGCAATCCCGCATTGTGCGTCTTCCTTTGAACAAGGTGGGCTCATTGAACAAAATCAACCGCGCCTTCTCCGAGTTGGAGCAGACCTACGAGCGCGAGCCGCTGCCCGAAGAGTTGGCTGAGCAACTGCAGATACCCACTGCCGAGGTGGAGACTACCCTTAGCGTAGCAGCCCGCCACGTATCTGTGGATGCGCCCTTCGTTGACGGCGAAGACAACTCCCTGCTCGACGTACTGGAAAGCAAAGGCCTTCCCGAAACGGACGAAAAGCTGGAGTACATCGAATCGCTGCGCAAGGAAATCGAGCGCTCCCTCGGCACACTCACCGAACGCCAGGCAGACATCGTCCGCCTCTACTTCGGTCTGGGTATGGAGCATCCCATCTCGCTCGAAGACATCGGCGAACGCTTCGGCCTGACGCGCGAGCGCGTCCGGCAAATCAAGGACAAGGCCATCAATAAGCTGCGGGCCAACAGCCGCAGCAAATTGCTGAAGCATTACCTTGGAGTGAAATGAAAAAGGGCGCCTTTGGCGCCCTTTTTTTTTGCGCGCGCTGAAGCACGCGCGCTACTTTGCACGCGCTACAAGGATATCGCTCTATTGATGCTCTCTTCGAGGGAGATGAAGGTTTCCGTGCGTTGGATGCCGGGGATGCGTTGGATTTTGTCGTGGAGGACGGAGCGCAGGTGGCGGGTATCTTTGCAGATGATTTTGACGAAGATGCTATAAATTCCTGTGGTATAGTGGGCTTCCACAACTTCGGGGATTTGTTCGATGAGAGAAGCTACTTCGTCGTAGAGAGAATTGCGCTCGAGATAGATGCCGAGGAAGGCGCAGATGTCGAAGCCCAGTTTGACCGGTTCGACGAGCAGCACCTGGCCTTTGATGATGCCCATTTTTTCCATTTTCTTCATGCGGACATGTATGGTGCCGGCGGAGACGAAGAGTTGTTTGCCGATTTCGGCATAGGGCGTTTTGGCGTTTTTCATGAGGATGGCCAGGATTTTTCGATCGAGCTCATCCAGGGAGTTTTTTTTGATTTTTTCCATCGGATATCCTCCTGAGGGGAATAAAAAAGGAGTTGCCTCAGGCAACTCCTTTTTGCTTACTTAATGCGTTTGCGTTCTTTGATGCGGGCCTTTTTACCTACGCGGTCGCGCAAGTAGTAAAGGCGGGCACGGCGCACTTTGCCGCGCTTCAGCACCTTGATTTCTTCGATGGCGGGAGAGGCAAAGGGAAAGATGCGCTCAACGGCTACGTTACCGGACATCTTGCGCACGGTAAAGGTGCGTGTGGCGCCTTCGCCGCGAATCTGGATGACATCACCGCGGAAAACCTGGATGCGCTCCTTGTTGCCTTCGACGATCTTATAGCTCACGGCTACGTTATCGCCTGCGCGAAACTCCGGATAGTTCATCTCGCGCGCCATTTGTTCTTGTACGAATTTGATCGGGTCCATATCAGCTTTTTTTGAGATGCACATCGCTCTCCAAAACGGGGCGAGAGGTGCTGCACCAAGCCGGATAGAGCCTTCCTGCTGAAGGCTCCACGCGGCTTAAGCGGGTGCAAAGGTACGGCTTTTCTCCAAAATGCTTATACAATAAAGCATCTTTTTATTTTTTCCCTTAGAGTTCTTCAACGGTTGCCTGGGGCGCATTGGTCATCACGGATTTGATGCCATTCTCCATGCCCGACTTGGAAGCGTACATTTGGCTCTTTCCAATGACCTGCTTATTGGCGGCAAGCAGATTGAAGAAGAACTTGCCATTGGCAGCTTCCTTGACTTCAAAGTTGGCCTTATCGGTCGCATTTTTTTGAACGGACTCAATGCCGTTCAAGGCGCCGGATTTGGAGGCATAGCCCTGGCTGGAAAGAATCACCTGGCCGTTGGCGGCCTTGAGGTTGAAGTAGTACTTTCCGTTTTTCTCACTCTGAAACAGTTCGAATTTCATTGGTTGTGTCGTTTAAGTTAAAAATTGCGGCGCTAAGGTAAGAAAAAGTTTGGAGTCTGTTGTTGTGCATTAAAAAGTATCTTTGCGGGGAAATAAATAAATACTCATGCCCCAATTGCAAGCTTCCGAATTGATCATCACTGATGAAGGCCGCATTTACCATCTCAATCTGCGGCCTGAAGAACTGGCTCCCATAGTGATTACGGTAGGCGATCCCGGGCGCGTGCCCATGGTATCGCGCTATTTTGACGAACTCGAATACAGCGGGCAGAAGCGGGAGTTTCTCACGCACACGGGCAGGCTGGGCAAAAAGCGCATCAGTGTCATCTCCACCGGCATTGGCACGGACAACATTGACATCGTCCTCAACGAGCTGGATGCACTCGTCAATATTTCATTTGCCGAAAGGCAGGTAAAAAAGGAGTTGAGTTCCCTGCACATCATTCGACTGGGAACTTCCGGCAGCCTGCAGGACGAGCTGGCGCCCGACACCATCGTGGCTTCCACCCATGGCCTGGGGCTGGACTCCCTCGCTGCTTTTTACCCTGAGAGCGGGGCTGTGCGGGATGCAGCTTTGGAAGCGGCCTTTTTGAAGGCGTTTGAAGAAACGGGACTCCCCTACTTCTATGCCGCTGCGGCTGACGAAGATTTGCTGCGGGTATTGGGCGGGGCTTCAGACGAGCAGGCATATTTGGCCCGGGGCATCACCTTGACCAGTCCGGGTTTTTATGCACCTCAGGGAAGAAGTCTGCGTGCTGCCAGCCTGTTGAGCGCTGTTTTCTTTGAGCAGGTCCGTGAATTTGAGCACCGGGGGCTGCGCATTACCAATTTTGAAATGGAGACCTCGGCCATTTACACCCTGGCCCGCATGCTGGGACACAGGCCGCTTTCGCTAAACCTCATCCTCGCTAACAGGCGCCGGGGTACCTTTACCAAGAACTATCACGATGCCATAGACGCCCTCATTCGCTACGCTTTGGAACGCATCGAACAAATCGGTGAATAATTTTTGTGATTTTGCTTGCACAAAAGGAAAAAAAAGCGACTTTTGGGCCGTCAAAAAAACCTCTTTATTTTACTTAAAGACTCTTCACATGAGCAAAGCACAAAAGAACGGCAGCTTTTACGAAAGCGTGCTCAAGTTTTTTGACAATGCAGCACAACACACAGGCTTGCATCCGGGCCTTTTGGAGCAGATCAAAGTCTGTAATGCCGTTTACAAGATGAAGTTTCCGGTACGCATCGGCAATGATTACCGCGTCATTGAAGCCTATCGCGTACAACACAGCCACCACCGCCTTCCCACGAAAGGCGGTATTCGCTACAGCCAACGCGTCAACCAGGAAGAGGTCATGGCCCTCGCCACCCTGATGTCGCTGAAATGCGCCATTGTGGATGTGCCCTTCGGCGGCGCCAAAGGAGGCGTAACCATCAACCCCTGGGATTTCACCCCAAAGCAATTGGAAAAAGTTACGCGACGCTACACCACGGAGTTGGTGCGCCGCAACTTCATCGGCCCGGCTATTGACGTGCCCGCTCCCGATTACGGCACCGGCGGCCGCGAAATGTCCTGGATTTATGACACCTACCGGGCCCTGAACGACGACGACATCAATGCTGCGGGTTGTGTTACGGGTAAGCCCGTCAGCCTCAACGGCATACGCGGGCGCGAAGAAGCTACCGGCCGCGGCGTCTTCTACGGCCTGCGCGAAGCTGCGGAATACGCTCCCGACATGAAAAAGCTGGGCCTGACACCCGGCATAGCCGGAAAAACCATGATCGTCCAGGGCTTGGGTAATGTGGGCTCCTACACGGCCAAAATCTCCCAGGAAGAAGGCGATGTAGTCATCGTAGGTGTAGCAGAATTTGAAGGAGCCATTTACAACCCCAAAGGCATTGACATCTTTGCCCTGCTCAAGCATCGCAAAGAGACGGGTTCTATTCTCAACTTCCCGGGTTGTAAAAACTTCCCGCAAAAACAGCGCAACAAAGTGCTGGAAATGCCCTGCGACATCCTCGTGCCGGCTGCTCTGGAAAACCAGATCACCAAAGAAAACGCCCCCCGCATCAAAGCCAAAATCATCGGTGAAGCCGCCAATGGCCCCATCACCTCCGAGGCCGAAAAAATCCTGCTGAAAAAAGGCGTGCTCATCATCCCCGACGTGTTCCTCAATGCCGGCGGTGTAACGGTCTCCTATTTCGAGTGGCTGAAAAACCTCTCGCACATGCGCTTCGGCCGCATGGACAAACGATTCAACCAAAACACCTATGCCCGCCTCATTGACCTGGTCGAAACCATGACCGGCAAAACAGTGGGCAAAGCCGAACGCATCTTCGTAGCCCGTGGCGCCGACGAAATTGACCTGGTGCGCTCCGGCCTGGAAGAAACCATGATCACTGCTTACGAAAGCATACGTGCAGCCATGAAGCGCAAGAAAAAAATCCACGACTTGCGCACGGCAGCCTTCTTTACGGCCATTGAGAAAATCGGAAACGACTATCTCGCCATGGGCATCTTCCCCTGATGCCCCCGTTTTTGCAGAAATGTGCTTCGGCACATTTCTGCAAAACATTCCATACAACTATGATTTTTAAGAAAAAATAGTATCTTTGCAGGCCTATTTAGAAAACTGCACTAAATGAGATTCTCAATCGGGCAGTTTTCAAAAACATATCCATGTAGCCCCATACTCAAAGCACTTGAGTATAAACTCTAAAATACATTGTTCATTGCCCAAAGGCAACAAGGCATGATGGAGGGTCTTGTTATGCTCCCCAAGTCTTCGCCTGCGGGTACAAATAAGCTCCCATGGCTAAAAAAATCGATAAAACGGATTTACTGGTTCTCAAAGAACTACAGGAAAACTGCCGGATGACCAACCTAAAGTTGGCCGAGAAAGTCAAGCTCTCTCCGGCCCCTACGCTCGAACGCGTGAAAAAACTCGAGCACATGCACGTGATTGAAGGCTACCACGCTAAAGTCAATCCCGAAAAATTGGGATTGAATGTGCAAACTTTCGTGTTCATCGCTTTGGCATGGAGGAAAGACAATGCCTTCAACAAATTTATTGAGAAGATTCAGGACATCCCCGAGGTGGTCGAATGCCATGTCATTACCGGCGAAGCAGACGTCATCCTCAAGATCATCTGCAAAGACAAAGAAGAGTACGAAAAATTGCTTTTTGAAAAGCTCTCTCAGATCGAAGAGGTTGACCACCTGCGCACGCAGTTTATCCTCTCTACGGTAAAAGACTCCAAGGTACTGCCTTTGGATTACGGCAAACCGCGCCGCCGCCGGCGCAAAGCCAATTCATAAATTTTAAAAAATACTCCTGCACAGGCTTCATGGCCCCGGGCAGGAGTATTTTTCCATTCACCCATGCCCCGTCGAGAAAAGCGCAAAAACCGGTTGCTGTGGAAATGCTTCCGCGAAGAGCAGGAAGATACGCCTTCCTTTCTCTTTGGCAGCATGCACCAATTTCCCTCTGCCAACTGGCCGAGGCGGGAGCAAATTTTTCGCCTGCTTTCCGAAGGCCGCCTTCAATGGGTGGCGACCGAAACCCCTTTGGAAGAAAGCGCCTCTGCCCACATGCTCATGCAGAGAATGGGACTTTCTGAAAACTGGCAGGAGCAAATCCCGCCTAAAAAACGCGAGCGCCTGCAAAAAATCCTGTGCAAAAGCAGCGGCATAGAACTCTCGCATCCGGGCATGATGCCACCTATCGTGCTGCTGGAATTCCTGCAAAGGCAGTGGCTCAGCTCCCTGGGCGAACTGCACAGCATAGACCTCGAAATATGGGAAAAGGCCGGCGAATACGGGCTGCAAACCCTGGGCCTGGAATCCAACGAAGAACACTACGGCCTGCTCGAAGACATCTCCCTCAAGGATCAGATACATCTGCTGCTGCAAACCACCCGCAACATCCGCCGCAGCCGCAAGCGGCTCTACCACCTGTACGACTTGTATCGCGAGGAAAACCTGGCTCAACTCCATCAATCCGCCAAACGCGGTATGGGCAAAATGCGCGAAAAAATGCTCTACGCCCGCAATCGCCTCATGGCCGAACGCATCGCCCGACTCGCCAACCGGGCTCCGGGCCTGGCCGTCATGGGCGCCGCACACCTCAGCGGCGGCAAGGGCGTCATACGCCTGCTCAAGCAAAAAGGCTTCAAAGTCAAAGCCCTCCCATAGAGAATATTTCCTATCTTCGCGCTAAGAGAAAACAAAACCGGATGGCCCAAAACGGCGCCCTCAGCTAAAAAGCAACTCATGTCTGAAAAACTCGACACCAAAAAAATCCACCTGCACGTAGGCCTCGACGAACAAAAACTCCCCAAAGAAATCCAATGGGAAGCCGAAGAAACCGGCGACGGCCCACAGGAAGCCAAAGCCTTCCTGCTCTCACTCTTCGACCGCCAACGACGCGAAACCCTGAAAATAGACATCTGGACCACCGACCTGGAAATCCGCGAAATGGATTTCCTCATGTACAACACCCTGCGCAGCCTGGCCGACACCTACTTCAAAGCCACACAAAATGCCGAACTGGCCAATGATATGCAAAAATTTGCGTTGTACTTTGGTGAAAAAATCGGTATCGTCCCTGAAACCAATACCTGAATCGCCTATGAAAGGCATAGCCTTTTCGTGGAGCCTTCTCCTCATCATCGGTTCGTTCCTCCTCGGAGGACATCGGCCGTATATGCCTGAGTGTCCCCTGAGCAAGGTCGAAGGGGGGCCCCTGAGCAAGGTCGAAGGGGGGCCCCTGAGCAAGGTCGAAGGGGGTACCCTGAGCAAGGTCGAAGGGGGTACCCTGAGCGAAGTCGAAGGGGACCCGGCCTTCTACAAGGCCAAGG
>Ga0256832_1001765_pt1 | contig 14739 bp, 12 predicted proteins | sample 134614metaG_FD_190534 | JGI IMG/M metagenome (GOLD analysis project Ga0256832, IMG submission 190534) | Hydrothermal vent microbial communities from Lau Basin, Pacific Ocean - 134-614 | ecosystem: Environmental > Aquatic > Marine > Hydrothermal vents | place: Pacific Ocean: Lau Basin | collected...
GAGCTAATCGGAATGATTGAAATAGTATTTGTCATAAAATATTTGTAAGAATCACGGAAGCAGGGCTTAACAGTGTGCCATCTTGCTACACAAAAATATATAAAAAACAGGGGGGATGGGTGTGGCAGAGGGCAGAGGGCAGAAGACAGAGGGCAGAAGACAGAAGACAGAAGACAGAAGACAGAGCATGTAGTATCACAATTTCCGTGAAAACCTGATTTACTATTTTTCCTCAAATGGATAAAGTTTCAAGGATTTTCTCACGGATATGATTCTTTGGTATTCTTCTTCGAGTTTTGCAAAATCTGGAACTTTTTTTAAACCCTGGTGGTTGATGTACGCATATCCTGCGGCTGCACCTGCAAGAAAACCCAGCGGGTTCTTCACGCCAACCAGGGTTCTCGCTCCTATGCCTGCGGAATAAATCAGCTTGCCGCGACGTGATTGTTGGCTGTGGTGTTTTCCACTGATGCACCATTCGACAAAATGTTCGCAGTTATTGTGCAGTATATGATATTGCGCCTCGCCCAAACGCAAGCAGGCGCGCAAAATGGCTTCATCGGGAGAATATTTTCGATTTTTATATGGACGGATGAATATCTCGGTCTCATTGGCAAAATCCTTAAGGTCTATTTCTTCAATTATTCCGGCTGTTGTTAAATCATTAGCCAAACCGGAATAGTGAATAACACGACCATTGCCCAGACCCAAACCATGATGTGTATACGAGCCTGCAATTTTTTTTACATACAAATGCTGACCTTTATATTTGTCGTGCATATTCAGAGCCCAACTAAAACAAGAGGTATATTATTATACCCATCCCCCCTGTTTTTCATATATTTTTGCGCAGTCTGTGTTGAGGAGCGAAACACGGGAGCTTCAAAAGCTATGATTATCAGTATAATAAGTAGAACTAAATATTAAAACATGATAGATTATTCGCCAGGGGGGATTTGTTTAATCAATCAAGGAAGATTAATATGTCAGATACCACGTCAGATAATGATGATCTCAGTCTAACTCACGAGTATATGATTGCCGGAGTTGTTATTTTCTTGTTTGGCTTGTTGTATTGGTTTTTAAATGGTCATTCTGAAGACGACTCTATTTCACCGCTATTGTCTTCGGCTCCAGCAACTACGCTAGAAAGCACCAGGGAAAAGATGCCAAGGCAAGGGCATCCGTTGGTTCCCGCTGCTGTTGCAACTTCAGCTGTCGCGGCTACTACGGCTGCTACTGCAACAACTACAGCTAAAGAGCCTTTAGCTGATTCCGACCTGTCAATAAGCTCCGAGGTTGAACAGTCCCGGCAAAACAATACCCCGGATACGCTTGCGCAAGATGAGAAAAGTGTAAGCCCTGTTGCTGAAACAGATGCCCCGGAAAAAGCCTCGCTTGCTTCCAAAGCCGATGAGAGCGTAGCAAAAACAGCCGAAACAAAAGTTGCTCCGGAACAAGCCGCTGCTACTGTTGCCAATGAAACAACTAACAAAGCAAATCAGGCTGAAACAACTGGAGTAGCAAAGCCTGATACTGGCAATGCTGTTGCCGATACTGCTGAAGAGGGTAAAGCAGCCAGTAGTAGCAATGAAGAGGTTGCACCCGTATATTCTCTTCCTGATGGAACAAAAATCAAACTGTCAGCCAACGGTTTTGAAGGTGAGTTGCAGCAGCTTTTCCAAAACGGGATACTAAACAAGCCCTTAACCTATGACCAGGTTTATTTTGATACAGGTTCTGCAAAAATCAATGATAAATCGAACCGCCAAATTATGGTTACAGCAGCATTAATGCATGCTTATCCGAAAATAAATATTTTATTGCGGGGGCATACGGATAATCGTGGATCAGCCACTGATAACTTTCAATTATCGCTCGCCAGAGCCAATTCAATGGGTTTGGCTTTGGGAGCTTTAGGTATTGACACCGAACGGATTCGAGTGCTCGGTATGGGTGACAGTTTTCCTGTCGCAAGTAACAATACAGAAGAAGGTCGCAAGAAAAATCGTCGTATTGAAATTTTATTGCAGTAGAACGATTACCTGAATCCAGTAAGCACGGATTCATATTTCATTTATTAACAATTTATTACATTTTAGGAGTTGAAGCTATGCAAGGATTTATGTCTTCAGTTACAGATACACTAGGCGCCCTGGGATCGGGCAAACTTGGACAAGCACTGATAGGATTACTTATCCTTGTTGTTGGTCTGATTGTTGTTAAATTTGTTGCGGCGATTATTCGAAGAATGCTCAACAGGGTGAGTTTTTTAAAGCAAAATAATCTGGCAAATCCGATTGCATCACTGATAAAAGCCTTGTTTACTATTTTTGTATTAATCACGGTGTTGCAATATTTTGGTTTAACCGACGTGTTAGCCCCCTTAAAGGAAATGCTGAATAAATTCCTCGCGGCTATCCCCAATATTATTGGTGCCGGAGTTATTGCTTATGCTGGCTGGATTATTTCCAAAATCGTCTCTGAACTTGTGGGCATAGGGCTTAATAAAGTTGACAGACAGATAATGGAAAGAACAGGCAGCGACAATATCAAAATTTCAAAAATCGGAAGCTCCTTTATTTTTGCTGCAATATTGCTTCCAATAGCCGTTACTGCATTGGGTGTATTAAATATTCCTGCCATAACCGAACCAGCATCCGATATGCTCAACAAACTCATGGCTGCAATACCCAATATCATTGGTGCGGCGATTATCCTTGGTGTTACCTATTATGTTGCCAAATTTGTTATCTCCATTCTGAGCGGTATTTTTGAAGGAATAGAGCTTGACGCAATGCCAGAAAAACTCGGTGTAACCAGCCTCTTCAATGCATCATTTACACCAACAAAGCTAATCAATGGCGCGATTATGTTCTTCTCCATGCTAACCGCTGCAACTGCGGCAGTTAATACACTTGGTATTGATATTATCTCGAATATCTTTGCCAGAGTGCTTGAGTTTGGTGGCGGCATACTTGTTGGCAGCATCATCCTGGTAGTTGGTTATTTCTTAAGCTCCATTGCCTATAACAAGTTAAGCGAACATACCAGCGCAGGAATCGCCAATATTGCACGCATCGCAATCCTTGGCCTGGTATTAGCGATGGGACTAAAAGCAATGGGACTGGCTGACAATATCGTCAACATGGCATTCGGCTTTACACTCGCCTCGGTTGCCGTAGCACTAGCCCTGGCATTTGGCTTCGGTGGACGCGATGCCGCCAAAACAATCGCAAACAAATGGGCTGATAAAATTAAATAAAACCTGTCTCTCCGATAGCACATCTGACACTTCTACGCTGTCAGATGTGCCTATTACCCTACCTATACCCATCCCCCCCTGTTTTTACATATTTTTTGTGTAGCCTCACAGGGCGATCGCATATTATACTCCTCTCCATGCAGACCCCAACTACTGACACTTCCGGCAATACTCTCCCGCGCATTCTTATTGCTCTGCTCAAAGGTGTGCTTTATGAGGAAAACGATCCCGCCCTTTGGCAGTCGCTATTGAGTTTGCAGGCGCGTGTGCGTGATCATATGGCGTTGCTGGGGCTGGAGTTGATGCTGGATGAGGCGGAGGGTTATGCCTGGCTAAAAAGCCGTGTTGCGGAGGATGGTGAGCCTGAATTGCCGCGCCTGATGGTGCGCCGTCCGCTGTCTTTTGCGGTGAGTTTGTTGCTGGCGTTGTTGCGCAAGAAGCTTGCAGAAGCTGATGCCAGTGGAGAGAATCAGCGCCTGATTTTGTCGCGTGAGGATATGCTGGAGCTGGTGCGTGTATTTATGCCGGGTGGCAGCAATGAGGCACGTCTGGTAAAGCAGGTGGACAGCAGTATTAACAAGATTGCACAGTTGGGTTTTTTGCGTAAGTTGCGTAGCGATGAACAGCGTTTTGAAGTGCGGCGTATTTTGAAAGCTTTTGTGGATGCGCAGTGGTTGCAGGAATTTGATCAGCGGCTTGCCGAATATCAGCAACATGTGCTGCAAACACAGCCGGAGGGTGCTGATGACTGAGGCATTGCAACTGGATTTTTCTGCCGATGACAGCCAGGCGGGTTTTCGTTTGCGTTCGCTGGAGATTTTTAACTGGGGCACATTTCATCAAAAGGTCTGGTCGCTTCAGGCTGATGGCGAAAATACTTTGCTCACTGGTGACATTGGCTCGGGTAAATCTACTCTGGTGGATGCCGTAACTACCTTGCTGGTACCAGCGCATCGGGTTGCCTATAACAAGGCGGCAGGGGCGGAGGCGCGCGAGCGTGACCTGCGCTCCTATGTGTTGGGCTATTACAAGTCGGCGCGTCAGGATGGCGGTGTGAGTTCGCGTCCGGTGGCGTTGCGTGATCATAATAGCTATTCGGTAGTGCTGGGTGTTTTCCATAATGCCGGTTACGGTCAGACTGTGACCCTGGCGCAGGTGTTCTGGAGCAAGGATACCCGCGCCCAGCCCAGCCGCTTTTATCTGGTGGCAGATCGGGCTTTAAGTATTGCGGAGGATTTTTCCGGCTTTGGCAAGGATATAAAGCAACTGAAAAAACGTCTGCGGGCGCAACCCAACCATGAGGTTTTCGACAGCTTTCCGCCTTATGGCGCGGCATTGCGGCGGCGTTTCGGGATTAATAGCGAGCAGGCGCTGGAGCTGTTTCACCAGACGGTTTCGATGAAATCGGTGGGTAATCTGACCCAGTTTGTGCGTGAACACATGCTGGAAGGCTTTGATGTTACTACACGCATTGAAAACCTGATTCACCATTTTGATGATCTGAATCGCGCCCACGAAGCCGTACTCAAGGCAAAACAGCAGGTCGAGCGCCTTACGCCGCTGGTAGCTAACTGTGAACAGCATGAGAAATTAGTCAACCAGGCAGAAAGCCTGCGTCAAAGTCGGGATGCGCTGCGTGCCTGGTTTGCCTCGCTCAAGCAGGAATTGCTACAGGCGCGTCTTGAAAAACTGCAACACGAAGCCGAAAAATACCAGGCGCGCTTGCAGGGCAAGGAACAGAATCTTGCAGAACAGCGCGCCGAGCGTGACCAGCTCACCCGTGCGATTGCCCAAAATGGTGGTGACCGCTTGCACAGCATCGCCCGCGAAATCGAGCAAAAACAGCAGGAAAAATCCACCCGTCAAGACACTGCCGAGCGTTATGAGTTATTACGCCAGCAGCTTGAGCTGCCCAAAGTGGTCAATAGTGAGCAGTTTGTAAGTAACCGTCAACAGCTTGCGGCTCTGCGCGAAACGCTGGAGACCCGACAGGCGGATCACGATAACCAGCGGGTAGAGCAGGAAGTGGAATTTCGCAAGCTCAAGGAACAACACGGTGATATCGAACAGGAGCTTGTCTCGCTACGTCAGCGGCGCAGCAATATCCCGCAGCAGCAGGTTAGTATTCGCGATGCGCTGTGTGAAGCACTGCAACTGGATATTGCCGAAATGCCTTTTGCCGGTGAGCTGATTCAGGTGCGTGAGGATGAAGGCGACTGGGAAGGCGCGGCAGAGCGCGTGCTGCATAATTTTGCGCTGTCTTTATTGGTGCCAGACAAGCATTATGCTGCTGTCAGTGAGTGGGTGGAGCGCGCCCACCTGCGAGGCAGACTGGTGTATTATCGGGTGCAGAAAGTACACGACAAAGCACTCGATTTACACCCGCAGTCGCTGGTTTACAAACTGGCGATTCACCCCGAATCCGCCTTTTATACCTGGCTGGAACAACAGTTGGCGCAGCGTTTTGATTATGCCTGCTGTGACAATATGGACGCCTTCCGCCGCGAGCGTCGCGCGATTAGCCGTCACGGGCAGATCAAGTCCGGCGGTACACGCCACGAAAAGGATGATCGTCACCGCATTGATGATCGCAGCCGCTATGTGCTGGGCTGGAGCAATGAAAACAAGATCGCCGCGCTGGAAAATAATCAACGCACACTGGAACAACAGATGCAGCGCATTGCCACCGATATAGCACAAATCCGCAATCGGCAGGATGCGCTCAGAAAACAGGCAGAAACCGTTCTCAAACTCAATGAAATCAGTGATTTTGAACGCCTCAACTGGCAACCGCTGGCACAGGCAATTGACCGACTGCAAGAGGAGCGCAAGCAACTGGAAGCCAGCTCTGATCTGTTGCAAACCTTGCAGGCGCAATTACAGACACTGGAATCGACACTCAAGCAAAGTGAAGCCGATATAGACAGGCTGAAGGAAGCTCTGGCAAGCAATCGCACCCGTCAGGAACACGCCAATGAGCTATTGCAGCAGTGCGAAAATGAGCTTGCAAATCTGGATCAAAACCAGCGCGAGCAACGCTTTACCGAACTGGCAAAGATGCGTGATGAAGCTCTGGGTGAGCACAGACTCACGGTGGAATCCTGCGATAACCGCGAAAAAGACATGCGTGAATGGCTGCAAAAACGCATTGATGCTGTGGACAGAAAGAAAAATGCCCTGGGTGAGCGCATTATCAGGGCAATGCAGGACTACCGCCGCGACTATCCACTGGAAACTGACGAGGTAGATGCCGCCATCGAAGCTGCTCCCGCCTACCGTGAAATGCTGGATGAACTGCAAAATGATGGTCTGCCGCGTTTTGAGCAGAAATTCAAGGAACTGCTGAATGAAAACACCATCCGCGAAGTCGCCAACTTCCAGTCGCAACTGCGCCGCGAAGAGCAAACCATCCGCGAGCGTATCGAACAGATCAATGAATCACTGACACAGATTGATTACAACGACGGGCGTTATATTCGCCTCGAAGCGCGCAGCAATCCTGACAGGCAAATTCACGATTTTCAGCATGATCTCAGAAGCTGCACCGAAGGTACGCTGGGCGGCGATGAAGACGAGCAATACTCGGAAGACAAATTCCTGCAAGTCAAACATATTATTGAGCGTTTTCGCGGACGCGAAGGCAGCACAGATCTGGATCGTCGCTGGACAAACTACGTCACCGATGTGCGCAACTGGTTTGTGTTCTCTGCCTCGGAACGCTGGCGCGAGGATGACCGCGAGCATGAACATTACAGCGACTCCGGTGGCAAATCCGGCGGGCAAAAAGAAAAGCTCGCCTATACCGTACTCGCCGCCAGCCTCGCCTACCAGTTTGGACTCAAATGGGATGAACGCCGTTCACGCAGCTTCCGTTTTGTAGTCATCGACGAAGCCTTTGGTCGCGGCTCCGACGAATCCGCCCGCTTCGCACTGGAGCTGTTTAAAAAGCTGCAACTGCAACTGCTGATCGTCACCCCGCTGCAAAAAATCCACATTATCGAACCCTACGTCGCCAGCGTCGGCTTTGTGCACAATGACGGTGGCAACGAATCCATGCTGCGCAATCTCAGCATTGAAGAGTATCGGGCAGAGCGTGAAGCTCGCTCCATCCAGGCTAGACAATAAGGTTGTTATGCCCAACTGGAGCACTCACAAGGATATACTGGCGCGACTTGAGCGGCTCTGGAACAGTGGCAGGTTATTGCGAGAACAATTGCATGACAGTGGCTTGTTTCCACTGCGTATCCCACTAAAAAAACCTTCCAGCAAGGAGCTGGATTGCCAGTTCGACAAGGCGCGTCACTGGGTAAGCCAGTGGCAGGCAAATAGTCGCAGGCAGGGCTACAGGCTGGAATGGAAAACACTGCATCATCGTGTGCATGGCAAAAATCAGCTACCTGTTGCGGTACATATTGATAGCCATGAGCAGGCAATCAAACTGTTGGATAAAATAGCGCAAAGCCAGCAGTTTAATGAGTTAAGTGCCTTGCTGCTGTCGGCGTTTCCATCCCTTGCCGACTGGCTGCAACGCAAACCGCATCAGTTATTGGCGCATGCGCCTGACTGGGAGCGCCTGATTGCGCTGATGCAATGGCTTAAAGAGCATCCCCGACCAGAGATTTATCTGCGCCAGATTGATTTGCCGGATATTCACAGCAAGTTTATTGAACAACATCGAGGGCTGCTGACTGAGTTGCTGGATCAGGTCCTGGCGGATTCGCAGATTGAGCGCTCAAGTCGGGGCGTGCGTGGTTTTGAGCAGCGTTATGGCTTTCGCAGCAAGCCGCTACTGGTACGCTTTCGTTTGCTGGATCAGGCACAGTGGATTCATGGCTTGCAGGATTTGAGCATACCGTTGACGGATTTTCGTCGTCTTGATCCACCTGCCAAGCGGATTCTGATAGTGGAGAACGAGATTACCTTTCTGGCGCTACCTGACCTGAGTAATACCCTGGCGATTTTTGGTAAAGGTTATGCGCTGGATGTACTCGCGGATATTCCCTGGCTGAATCATAAAAGTCTGCATTACTGGAGCGATCTGGATACGCATGGCTTTGTTATGCTCAACCAGATTCGTGAATATTATCCACATACCCGCTCGTTCTTAATGGATGCGGAAACCTTGCTGGCGCACAAGCGACAATGGGGGATTGAAGCTAAACCGGTGGAACGTACACTGGACTATCTTACAGCGGATGAAGAAGAAGTGTATCAGGGTTTGCTGCAACATCGCTGGCAAAAAAACCTGCGCCTGGAGCAGGAATTTATTGGTTTTAAGTGGATAAAAAACCGGGTTGCGGCTTTAAGTACCGGCTCCTAGAAGCTATGGCTAATGCCGCGCCACCCCGCGTTTCGCGCACTTAACGCAGGGTACCCGTATTCCGCAGGGCTTCATACGGGCTACGTTGCTGTCCTCTGTCCTCAAATACCCATCCCCCCTGTTTTTATATATTTTTGCGTAGTTGCGTAGGGTTGGTGTAGCCATGCGTAACCAACCGAATCTGGTTGCTTGCGTAAACTCCACCAACCCTACAATTAGATGCTCTGCCGCTGTCTTCTGCCCTCTGTCTTCTGCTACCCATCCCCCCCTTTTTTTACATCTTTTTATCAAGGAAGCTCTGATATAAGTCGATTAAACAGAACTTCCTAAACAAACCCGGTTATTTTAAGCTACACTCTCAGAACTATTATTTATTCCGGGCTACTGATAGACACTGTGTTAAAAGTTAACGATTTACATAAGAGTTTTGGCTCGCTTGAGGTTATTAAGGGTGTATCACTTCAGGCAAAGAAAGGGGATGTTATTTCAATTCTTGGTCGCAGTGGTTCAGGCAAAAGTACCTTTTTACGCTGTATTAACTTTCTTGAAACGCCAACCAAAGGCACGATCAGTTTGAGCGGCGAGACGATAACCGTTGCGGACAATCGCAAGGGTGTTTCTGAAATTACCGACAAGGCACAGGTACGACGCTTGCGTACTCGCATGGCAATGGTGTTTCAGCAGTTTAATCTGTGGTCTCACATGACTGTTTTTGATAATGTCACGATTGCATTAAAAACCGCGCTCAAGTTACCTAAAAAAGAAGCCAACGCGCGCGCCAGAAAATATCTGGCACAGGTTAATATGAGTGACCGAAGCGATTACTATCCTGCCCAGCTTTCTGGCGGACAAATGCAACGGGTGGCAATTGCTCGCGCACTGGCAATGGAGCCTGATATTTTACTTTTTGATGAACCCACCTCGGCACTTGATCCTGAACTGGTTGAAGAGGTTCTGAACGTCATTAAAGACCTTGCCAAACAGGGGCGCACGATGCTGGTTGTAACCCATGAAATGGCATTTGCGCGGGATGTTTCGAATCGCGTTATCTTTTTTGATGACGGCATTATTGTCGAAGATGCGCCACCACAGGAAGCATTTAATAACCCCAAATCAGATCAATTTAAGCAATTTATTTCCAAAGAGTATTAGCTCATTATTATTACCAAAGGAGAACATTATTATGATAAAAAATATGCTAAAAACATGCTCACTCGTTTCACTTGCGCTGAGCTTTTTTATGCTGATCAGCGCCTCAGCTTTTGCCAAAGACACCGTGCGTATCGGCGTTGAGGGGGCTTATCCTCCCTTTAGTAAAACCACCAAAGATGGTTCACTTGAAGGTTTTGATATTGATATTGCGAAAGCACTTTGCAAAGAAATGGATGTTGAGTGCAAACTGGTGAAACAGGATTGGGATGGCATTATCCCCGCGCTGCTTGCAAAAAAATACGATGCGATTATTGCCTCCATGTCAATCACGGACGACCGCAAAAAGAAGGTCGCCTTTACTAACCGTTATTATCAGTCACCTGCGCGTTTTATTCACAAGAAAGGCGAAAAAGCCGAGATTTCCAAAGAAGGCTTGAAAGGCAAGAGTGTTGCGGTACAACGTGGCACTGTTTCTGACAAGTTTATCACCGGCGAATTTGGCGATGAAGTTGATGTTAAACGCTATGGCACACAGGAAGAGGCTTACCTTGACCTGAATGCAGGGCGTGTTGATTTTGTTTTTGCCGATGCGTTTGTATTGCTTGAATACCTTAATTCAGACAAGGGCAAAGACTACGAATTTATCGGTGACAGTTATACTGACCCGAAATACTTTGGCGAAGGCATCGGCATTGCACTACGCAAGCAAGATACCGAGCTAAAAGAGAAGTTTAATAAAGCCATTAAAAGCATTCGTGAGAATGGTACTTATGACAAAATTCGCAAAAAGTACTTTGATTTCGATATTTTTGGCAAAGATTAAGTTATATCTCTTAGCATAACCGCTGTGTTGAGCCAAAGCGAAACACAGGTTTAGTCTTGCAGACAACAGACAACGTAACCTTAGCAAGCAGGAGCATCCATCACTATGAATGAAATCTTCGGTGGCTACCTTCCCATGATTCTCAAGGGAATGATGGTTACAATTGAGGTTGCGTTGCTTTCCTTGCTGTTATCTCTATTTCTGGGCATTGTGACTGCCTCCGCGAGACTCTATGGCGGCACCTTTGCACGCACTCTTGCGGCGACTTATACCACTATCATCAGGGGCGTTCCTGACCTTGTTCTGATGACACTGATCTTTTTTGGCGGACAGATACTGGTCAATCATTTGGGTGATAAGTTTGGTTGGGGTTATATTGATGTTGATCCGATGATTGCAGGCATTATCACCATTGGTTTTATTTTTGGTGCTTATATGGGCGAGACATTTCGCGGTGCCATTATGGCGGTTAATAAAGGACAAATCGAAGCAGGACACGCTTACGGCATGACCCCTTTGCAGGTTTTTATTCACATTACGTTTCCCGCAATGATTCGCCACGCCATCCCGGGTTTCTTCAATAACTGGCTGGTTTTGGTGAAAACCACAGCACTGGTCTCTGTTATCGGGCTTCAGGATATGGTGTTTAATGCCAAAGTTGCTGGTGATACACTGCGTCAACCCTTTACTTTTTACGTTCTGGTTGGCTTTCTGTTTTTACTCATTACCGCCGTGAGTGATCTGGCAATGCGCTGGCTTGAGCGCAAATATAATGTAGGGCGATAACAGGTGGACTTCTCCATTATCATCGACAACCTGCCGCTTTTGTTTAAAGGGCTTGGCTTAACACTGCAATTGCTGATAATTTCGTTAGTGATTGGCTTTTTTCTTTCGATTCCACTTGCCATTATGGCGGCATCCAAAAAACCCTGGATGAGTTTACCTGTAAAAATTTATATCTATATTTTTCGCGGCACGCCATTACTGATTCAGGTTTTTATTATTTACTACGGCTTCTCACAGTTTGAGTGGCTGCGTGAAAGCCCATTGTGGGTAATTTTTAAACAAGCCTACTGGTGTGCCATCATTGCCTTTACGCTGAATACGGCAGCTTATACTGCGGAGATTTTTCGGGGTGCTATCCTGCAAACCCCCAAAGGTGAAATCGAGGCAGCACAAGCCTGTGGCATGTCACGCTTTGATCAGTATCGGCACATTATTTTGCCCAGCGCATTGCGCCGCTCTATCCCCATGTATGGCAATGAAGTTATTTTTATGCTGCATGCAACGGTGTTAGCTGGCGTTATCACACTGGTTGACCTGTTTGGCGCTGCCAAGATTATCAATTCACGCTACTATGCGCCTTTTGAATCCTTTATTAGTGCGGGTCTGTTTTATCTTGTCATCACCTTTACAATTGTGTTTATCTTTAAACTGGCTGAAAAGCACTTTCTCAAACATTTAGAACAATAGTTAATGAGCATATTTCTCACCGGCTTACTGCTCGGAGCAAGCCTGATTATCGCCATTGGCTCGCAAAATGCTTATGTGCTAAAGCAGGGCTTGTTACGCCGCCATGTTTTCCTGATTTGTTTAATTTGTTCGCTTTCTGATGCGCTATTAATCAGTATTGGCACGACGGGAATAGGCAAAATCATTGAGAATCACCCCGATTGGTTAAAGGCAATTACCTGGTTTGGCGCGACTTACTTGTTCTTTTTTGGTATTAACAGTTTTCGGGCTGCGCTCAAAAATCAAACACTGGAAACTGCTGCTGATGATAGCAATCAAAGCATTAAAGTGGTTATCAGCACCGTTTTAGCACTCACATTTTTAAATCCGCATGTTTATCTTGATACCGTCTTGCTGATTGGCAGTATCGCATCAGCTTATCAAGATAGCGAACGACTTTATTTTACCTTAGGTGCAATTAGCGCCTCATTTGTCTGGTTCTTTGCTTTGGGTTACGGCGCACGATTACTGATTCCATTATTCAAAAATGCCTCAGCCTGGAAAATATTAAACAGCCTGATTGGGCTTGTTATGTGGTGGATTGCTTATCAACTAATCAAAAGCTAATTCCTGAGACGAAGTGGTTAACATGCGCCATCCCGCGTTTCGTATACTCAACGGAAATTGAGGAGTACTAGTAATCCTTGAGCGGTCAACATCTTTACAAATGAGTCAAATTTTTTACGCAGCCAATTTTGCCTCCAAAATCATCTGATCAATAGCACCATCCAGTTTTCTCATTGCCGAAGTCATGGGTCGCTCCGGTGTTGTAGGACATCCATCCATTATCTGTGAGCATCCCGGTCGGATAATGCGATGATATACCTTGGTCATAAACAGACAAATGCGTAGTCCTTCATGAGAAACATAGTAACGGTGCGTGCCAGGTATTCTGACAATGATGCCATGAAGCCTTAGGCGCCTCAGGTCATAAGTCATTTTGCCGGGGGAGTAGTCATCGATACTAATGCCCAGTAGTTGTGCCATTTTTTCGCGCAGGTCGGCATTTCGAAAGCCTTCTGGTAACAGCATGAACATACAAAGCACCTGAAACAAAGCCATGACACGCTCATCACCAAACTTCAGACCGGATGCCCGTTGTCCATCAACGACCTGAGGCTGGTTCACCCGTTCAAAAGTTTCATTGCCCAATTGGCAGTCCTGGCTGATCTTTTCGACTTCAAGGAGTCGTCGGTTGGCGTTAAAGCCGATCTCCCGCAAGGCGGGTAGATTTTTCAGCAGTCGACCGATGGCAAAGTCACGAGTATTGTTGATGACCGTTTCGGTTCTTAGTGCACGCTCTTCTTTGAAGTACTGTTTGATCTTGGAGGTCTTGTAGCTGATATGCAGCGTGGGAATAACTCCATGAGTAATGACCCGGGTTGAAAAACGACCCGGTGTCCGTTTGGTAATCCTCCGATTAAAAATCAAACTTACTTTTTCAGGGCGACCCAGGTCGATATTCTCCCGAATCACCTCTTCAAATAGCTGTCGCCCACTGAGCGGGCGATCAAACACCTGGGTTCGAGCAAATTCGGCCTGAAGGATAGAGATTTGGTAGCGATAACCAGCCGCTCTGTCCTCGGATGTAAAGGGATGGGGCAAACGAGCTAACCACTTACGTATGACCCCTTCGATTTTTGTTTCATTCAGATCGTCGAGAATTTGCTGCAAACGCTCGGGGTTAGCACAGGAAAGCACCCCGTTATCCAGTGCTTCATAGGGAATACCTTCCTTTTCCAGTTGCCGCTTGGCGTATTCATGACCATTCAGGTTAACACGAGCGGTATAGGGAAAATAGGAAGAGAACTTAATGAACATTGGACCAAAGTCCTCATCCACCAGGTAAAAATAATACTGGTTGCACATGACAGTAGAGCGATAAAGCCAGGGAAAAGAAGCCCCTGTTTCTGGATTTGTCTTTTTAGTGACGCGGAAACCCTGGAATCTTTCCTGGGCAATACCAATGTAGAGCACGCCTTCCTCTTGATGGAAGTTTTGCAGACGCTTTTTGGTTTCATCGTCTTTACGTTGCCCTTTCTTGAAGTGCACCGTTTCTATGTCATGTTGCCTGGAAAAACGCTGTATATCGGCAACGAAAGCCCGACTCATTGGCGCCATCAGAGTGGTGGAAGCGACTACTGCCCCACGGTGTTTCTTAAAGAATGCAGATACACCACCGCCACTTTGCAACATTGGCTGATAGACGTTGAGATAGAGGCGATCAATACCTTCGATATCCAAAGTAACTTTTTCTTCTAACAATTCACTCAAATTTTGGTTTATCATAACGATGGCTCCGGTTAGCAATTTGGGTTTTATCACCCTCCCGCCGATGATTCGGCTATGACAGAAGCTTAGCACTTCTGGTGACTAACCGGAGCTACCTCATGGCTTGTCGGTCTGAGGCGGAGCCTCGCTAGAATTATACTTTACACCTCCTGACACCACACTGTCAGGAGAGAATATGTTTTATGAAGCACACCCCCCACCTTTTTGCCACTTTTGTACGAGTTGGGCACAAGTTACTGATTTTATTAACCTAACGCCCACATAATTTGAAACTAACACAGGGATGCTTTTGCGGTAAAATGAAGCGATAGCGGAATGACCGCAAAAGTAGCCCTGTGTTAGTTGTCAAATTAATGTGATTGTTAGATTTTAGTT
>Ga0256832_1001766_pt1 | contig 14733 bp, 14 predicted proteins | sample 134614metaG_FD_190534 | JGI IMG/M metagenome (GOLD analysis project Ga0256832, IMG submission 190534) | Hydrothermal vent microbial communities from Lau Basin, Pacific Ocean - 134-614 | ecosystem: Environmental > Aquatic > Marine > Hydrothermal vents | place: Pacific Ocean: Lau Basin | collected...
ACATGAACGAGGTATTAATTTTTCTTTTTATTTTTATTCAAAAAATTAATACCTCGTTCATGTTCATTTTTGGTTTATAAGATAAAACCTGTTTCAAGTTTATCAAGGACTTATTATTATAACCTTCGTTGATGGTAAAAATGAAATTTAAAAATGAAAATTTTATAATTTCAGGACAACAAAATTTATGGAGGTAAGGTTTGTGAAAATCGTGCTTGCTGACAATGTATGGATTTTAGTTGCAACTGCTCTTGTTTTTTTAATGTCAATTCCTGGACTGGCATTATTCTATGGCGGATTAACAAGAACAAAAAATGTTTTAAACACAATAATGATGGTTTTCAGTGCTTTTGCTTTAGTTTAATCTGGATATTTTACGGATATTCCCTCACATTTGGTTCAGATGTTGGAGGGATAATCGGGAGTTTAGAATATGCATTTTTATCAGGTGTTTCAGTTGGAGATCCAGCACCGGCATCAGAAAACCTATACCACTACCTTTTTATATTTTTTCAGATGACTTTTGCTGCCATAACGGTTGCTTTAATGGTAGGTGCTTTCATTGAAAGAATGAAATTCAGCTCTTGGTTGATTATCTCAATTTTATGGGCAACATTTGTTTATTTCCCTGTTGCCCACTGGATATGGGGAGGTGGATGGCTTTCTAATGTTGGAACTCTTGACTTTGCAGGTGGTTTAGTTGTTCACGAAACATCTGGTTTAGGTGCACTTGTAGGTGCATTATTATTAGGAAGAAGAAAAGAACCTGTTATGATTCCTTCTAATCTTGCTATCGTTGCCCTTGGAACAGGTCTTTTATGGTTTGGTTGGTTTGGATTTAACGGTGGTTCGGCATTAGGTATAAATCCAGTTGCAATTTCTGCTGCTTTCGGCTCCACTCTTGCTGCGTTGACCGGTGGTCTTACATGGATGTTTGCAGAATGGATTTTATTTAAAAGACCGACTTCTTTAGGATTCTTTACAGGAATTATCGCAGGTTTAGCAACTATTACTCCCGCTTCTGGATTTGTTGATTTGGGAGCTTCAATCATCATTGGATTTTTAGGTGGTATTGTGTGTTTTATAGCTGTGGTTTATGTGAAAAACAGATTAAAGTATGATGATTCACTTGATGTATTCGGTGTCCACGGAGTAGGTGGAATGTTAGGTGCATTTTTGATTGCACTTTTTGCCAAGCCAGAAATCGGGGAAGCTAAAGGTTTATTTTTTGGAGGAACTTCTTTATTAGCTCCTCAAATAATAGGAATTTTGGCTGTTGGAATTTACAGTATTGTGGTTTCTTTCATTATTTTCAAAGTTGTTGATATTGTTATAGGATTGAGAGTTGAAAAAGATGAAGAGTTAGAAGGATTAGACGAAGTGGTTCACGGTGAAAAAGTGGTTCACGAACTGATGAAATATTAGTCTTTTATCAGACTGAGTGCTGTCCTGACCACCTCTTCTGGCTCTATGGTGGTCAGGCAGGCAAGGTCTCCTCTTTTACACTCCTTTTTTCCGTGCAGATCACAGGGCTGGCATTCCAGCCCTTTAAAAATGTATGTTCCTTCGTCTGGCAATGGCGCAAATCCAAAAAATGGATGGGTTGCCCCATAAATAACAACAACGGGAACACCAACTGCCCGAGACATATGGGCTATGGCAGAGTCGTTACTGATTGTTAGTTTCCCCTGAGATATAACTGCAATGGATTCTCTTAAAGAAAGTTTTCCTCTCAGGTCTATAACTTGCTCAGGATATTTATTCTGGTCTTTTTCCTTATCCTCTTTTGAACCAACTAAAACAACATTAAATCCTTTTTCAATTAAAAGCTGTGCAACTTTGTTGTAATAAGGATAAATTTTTTGTTTGTATCTTGCACCTGTTCCTAATGTTACAAAATTTTGTGGAAGCATAGGTTTAACTGCTTCTATTTCTTCATCTTTGAGTATTATGCGTGGTCGGTATTTGTCTAAATTATCTATTCCTAAATTTTTTAACGGTTCCAAATATGCTTTTACCACGTTGAATTCTGGATTTAGCTTTCCTAATCTTCTTTTCAGTCCCTCTTTGTTGTATCTTAAGGTTGGTATTCCTGAAAAAAAAGAAATAAGTAAGGAACGGAGATTTGAGTGTAAGTCTAAAATGTAGTCATAATTATTTTTTTTTAAACTTTTAGCAAATCTGTATATATCTTTTATGGATTTCAGATCTTTTTTTTCTAAAGCTATTAAATTTTTTATTCGGTAGTCATATTTGAAAATTTGATCAAATGGTTTAAATGTTAAAAAATCAACTTCAAATCCATTTTCATACAGAGGTTCAAGGACAACAGAAGATAAAATAACATCTCCTAACGATGAAAATCTTATTACTAAAATTTTCTTTTTATCTTTTTTCAATTAGTTGTCCTTACAACATCATTTTTAACTGGTCTATTTCCTGTCTGAACTCTTCCACCATAGTTGGATGGTTGTATTTTGCAGCTTTTTCTATTCCTTTTTCGTATGTTTCTATGGCCTTTTCAAGTTCTCCGATATTTGTATAACATTGAGCAAGCATTCTATAACCAGAACCTTCATCATCATGAAGTTCCAGATATTTCTCTAAGATTTCAACTGCGTCTGCATACTGCTGGTTTTTAAAATATTCAGAAGCAAGTCCAAAAAGTCCTAAAGGATTTGTAGGATCTTTTTCCAATGCTTTTTTCAGCATTTCTATTCTATTACTCATCTTACACCTCTTTTTGTTTTTTAATTAAAATTGTAGATTTAGAAGATTTTTCAAGGTGTTATCATAAGGATAAAGTCCTAAAAGGTTGAAAATCAACTGGTAAGTTCTTTCCTCTCCAATGTTTTGGAATATATCGTTGTGTGAGGCTCTTACTTTCATAAGATCGATAATATATCTGTATTCATCTGTAAATGGATAGTTATCTAAGCTGTTGTTTAAAAGATTATAAATAAATTGGGCATCTGGTGATTGTAAAAATGAAAGCCAGCTTAAAAGTTCTTCTTTTTCGATCTCATCATTAAAGTATCTCGCAAGAAGCTGTTTCAGTTTTAGCCTGTCGTTTTTTTCTATATCTTTAATTTTTTCTAAAAATCCTGAATAATCTCGTTTAAAATACAGATAGTTAATCTCGGTTTCTTTGTCAAAATCCGTTAAGATCTGATCCAAAAGATTTTTATTTTCAAAATTTTCGCTGAGGTAAGGATATTCAAATGCAGCTTTTAAAAACAGTTCCATTCCTTCTTTAAATCTTTGTGAATAGAAATTGTCTTTCTTCGCTAAATTTGTTATGTAGTCGATGTATCCTAAAATATCATCTCCAGAGTAATATCTAAAAAGTAAAGGTAATTTTAAATTATTTATTCCGATCAACCATACAACTGCTTCTATTTTTCCAACAGGAGAAACGCCTTCCCTTTTTTTAGATTCTTTAAAAACATTTTCCTGAACCTGATAATCAACTGCTAACGATGAGCGATTTTCCGTAACCTGTTCGTCAAACTCTGCAACCTGTTTTAGATACTCTGCTTCGTCTTCATTCTTCAGTATTTTTCTTACGAAATTTTTTATTTTTTGCTTAGAATCTTTAACAATAGCTGAAGGTTTTGATTTTTCTTTTAAAACTACTTCGCTTATTCCTTCAAATATTGTCTGTATTATTTTATTTATCTCTTCTTTTTTTCCTTTTTGAATGGTTTTTTCATCTATTATCTGATCTTTATCTACGATTCCTGCATAAATTAATTTTTCGAAAAGATTAAAAATCAGATAGTCTGTAACTGCAAGGTATTTTGATATTCCTTCAAAAAGAAGGATATCGTCAGGATACATATCTAAAACTATCTGGTGTTTTTTCTCTGGATTGAGGTTTATGATACTTTCTATGATAATTGGAAAAAGTTCATATTCTAAAACTAATCCGTTTCTTTTTACTAAAATCTGATTTTTATTTTTGAATATTAAAGGTGTTGCTTCACTTACCGTTTCAGAAATAGAGTCTGTCAGAAGTAAAAATACTATTTTTCTTACAGTTTGCTCTGCTATATCTATTCCGACTTCATCTAATATATTAAAAAGACCTGCCCTTAAAGTCCATTTATCAAACTGATCTTTTATATTTTTTTTAGTCCAGTTATTTATATAGTTTTTCAGTTCATAAAGGTTTTGATTATCTGAAAGGTCTAAATTCTGGTACTTTGCAGAGGTGGCGTTTATAAAATTCAGTGTTATTTCTTTCAGTTTATCTAAATTTTGTTTATTTTTGACTTTGTTTAATAGTAATTTTTCTATTTTTAACTGTTCTGTATCTAAAATATTTTCCATAGTCCTTCCTTGATTTATTGTGATAAATGTTCAAGTCCGATTAGCACCATTCTATAAACAAAGTATAAGACGGCGATAAAAAAACTTGTTACAAGTGCAAATAAGAAATTGTAAAAATGAGATTTTTTTTCTTCTGGTGGTCTTTTTGTATTTATTATTTCCAAAATAATAAATACAGCAATGCCAAGCCCTAAAATCAATGCAAATAAGAGTAAAAGGTTTGGAAAATATTCTGAACCTGCACTGACTAATCTTTCTCCTGCACTTGGCATTTCCATCTGTACTCCTCCGTTAATCTTTCTTTATCCATGCGTATTCTGATCTTTCTGGGCCTGTTGAAAGCATTACAACATCTGTGTTTGTCTCGTTTTCTATGAGCTTAATAAACTCCCATACTTCTTCTGGAAGTTCATTTATATCTTTTAATCCTTTTGTGCTTTTATCCCAGCCTTTAAGCTCTTTATATACTGGTTTGCATTCTTCAAGGATTTTTAATGATGCAGGAAATTCTTTTATGATTTCTCCGTTATAATCATAAGCAACACAGACTTTTATTTTGTCAAAATGATCTAAAACATCTAATTTTGTAATAATAAGACCGTCTATCCCATTTATTCTACATGCAAATCTAAGTGCAACTAAATCCAACCATCCACATCTTCTTGGTCTTCCTGTTGTAGAACCAAATTCGTGTCCTTCTTCCCTCAGTTTAATGCCATCATCATCATCAAGTTCTGTTGGGAACGGGCCCTCTCCGACTCTCGTAACATAGGCTTTGCTCACACCGTAAACTTTTGCTTTCCCAACGTGCTTAGGTGCTACTCCTGTTCCGTTACATATTCCAAGTGCAGATGAGTTTGATGAAGTAACATAAGGATATGTTCCCATATCAACATCAAGCATAGTTCCCTGAGCACCTTCAAATAAAACTTTTTTATTTTCGACCAGGGCGTTATGAAGTAATAAAGATGTATCCGTAACAAATGGAGCAATCTTTTCGAACTGTTCTAAAGATTCTGAATAAAGTTTATCTAAATCTAAATCAAATTTCTCGTTGTATATCTTTTCTGCTATCTCTTTTGCTTCTGAATATGCTTTTTCTAAACGTTCCCTAAAATAAGGTGGATCAAAAAGATCAACCATTCTTATTCCTGTTCTGGCGTATTTTGCCATATATGTAGGCCCGATTCCTTTTAATGTTGTTCCTACTTTATCTTTTCCTTTTGCTTTTTCAGATAGGCTGTCAAGTATTTTATGGTATGGGAAAACTATATGTGATCTATCACTGATAAACAGTTTTCCTTCAAAGTCTCCAACAACATCTTTAACATCGTTCATCTCTTTTAAAAGCTCTCCAAAATCAACAACAACTCCGTTTGTGATGATGTTTTTTCTTCCTTCGTGGAGTATCCCTGAAGGAATAAGATGAAGAGTATATTTTTTATCTCCTACTATAACCGTATGTCCTGCGTTACTTCCACCCTGATATCTAACTACATATTCATATTCAGGAGCTAAAAGGTCAACAATTTTACCTTTTCCTTCATCTCCCCATTGAGAACCTAAAATAATGAGACTGTTCATTAAAACAAAACCTCCTGATTAGCTATTATCAATAAATTCAAAAACTTTTATATCTTTTCTTTTCCAGTGGTTTATAGATGGAATTCCTTCTATAAATTCTTTTTGAATATTTATAAGTTTATTTATACCTACTTTTCCGTAATCTAACATTTTACTAAACTCTTCCTGACTGAAGGAGTATTCCTCGCCAGTTGCCTGAACTTCCACAAACTCATTTTTCCCTGTCATTACAAGGTTCATATCAACCTTTGCAGAAGAATCTTCTTTGAAATTAAGATCTAAAACAACCTCTTTTCCTACAACTCCTGTGCTTACTGCCGCTACAAAATCTTTTAATGGATTTTGTTTTATTCTATTTTTTTCAACAAGTTTTATCATTGCGTCAGCCACAGCAATAAATGCTCCTGTTATAGAGGTAACTCTTGTTCCACCGTCTGCCTGAATAACATCACAATCAACCCAGAGTGTTCTTTCTCCTAACTTCCTCAAATCCACAACAGCCCTTAGTGAACGACCGATAAGTCTTTGAATTTCATGTGTTCTTCCTGATGGTGCACCTCTAACTATTTCTCTGATATTTCTACTTTCTGTGGCTCTTGGAAGCATCGAATATTCTGCAGTTATCCAGCCCTGTCCTGAACCTTTTAAAAAAGGTGGAACCTTTTCTTCAACAGATGCTGTAATAATAACTTTTGTATTTCCTACTTCTATAAGAACTGAACCTTCTGCGTGGATATTGAAATCTCTGGTGATTTTTACAGGTCTTAACTGTGTTGGTTTTCTTCCGTCTGGACGCAATACGATATCCTCCAATAAATTTTCAAACATTAAATTTTAACATAAATATAAATATCCGTTTAATTTTACGGTTGATAATTAAGGGATTTTCCTTTATCTAAAGGATAATCTATGAGTATAAAAATTAGATTTATATTTTCTTTTCTGTTTATTTAAATAACTACATGATAATTTTCCTGAAACGCTAAAAAAATTCAATTATTAAGGCTATAAATTATCTCTCCCAAAAAAATTATTTTACAACTAGTACAGATTGGTTTGCATACTTAACAAGATTATTTGCAGTACTACCTAAAAGCATTCTTTTAAATCCTCCAACTCCTCTATGCCCGACAACAATAAGATCACAACCATTTTCATCTGCATAGCTCATAAGTTCTTCTGCAGGCTCACCTTCCATAACTTTTGTGAAAGGTTCTATACCTTTTTCTTCGGCTATTTTCTTAGCTTCAGATAGATACTTTTCTTCTTTTGAGATCTCTTCTTTTTCATATTCTTCAATTTCTTCAGGAGGGATGTAATCAATTGCAGCAAATTCAAATGGTCTAACCACGCCAACAATATGAAGCTCTGCATTTAATTCTTTGGCTAAAGCTATTGCCTTCTCCAATGCCTTTTGACTTGATTCAGAACCATCATAACCAACAACTAACTTTTTAAATGCCAATTTTAATTCCTCCTTACTATTTCAATTTTTTGGCAAGTTCAGGAAGTTTCATAATATAAACAAGAATTTTTTTCCATTTTTTCCATTCTACAGCAGGCATAGTGTTTCCGTACATCTTTCCAGGAGCTAAATTCCCCGTGACACCTGATTTTGCAGTTACAGTTACCTGATCACCTATCTCAATGTGATCTGCTACGCCTACCTGTCCTGCAAGTATCACATAATTTCCAATTTTTGTACTTCCTGCAATTCCCACCTGTCCTGCAAATATGGAGTGCTCTCCTACCTGACAGTTATGTGCAACGTGAACAAGATTGTCTATTTTTGTTCCATTTCCGATTCTTGTAACATCAAGCATACTTCTATCAACTGTAGCATTCGCTCCTATTTCAACATTATCTTCTAAAACTACTTTTCCTATATGTTTAATTTTATTATGTTTTCCTTCGTGGAAATAGTATCCAAAACCGTCAGCTCCGATAACTGCTCCTGAATGTATTATCACATTTTTTCCAATTTCAGTTTTAGGATATATTGAGCAGTTTGCATACAGGATAGAATTATCACCGATTGATGAATCTCTACCTACATAAACAGAAGGATATATCTTTACGTTATCTCCTATCTGTGTATTATCCTCTATTACTGCAAAATCCCCTATATAAACATTTTTACCGATTTTTACATTTTTACCAATGGAAGATTTTTCTGATATAACTGGCTCTGGTTCTTCTGTTGGATATATAATTTCTATCAGTTTATAAAAAACAACATCAGGATTTTTGACTATGATCTGAGGTTTGTTTAACTCTTTTATTTCTTCAGGCACTAAAAAAGCAGAGGCATTCGAGTCTGTTGCTTTTTGAAAATATTTATCTGAGGCTACAAATGTAAGATCACCTTCAGATGCATTCTCAAGTCCTTTAAGGCTTTTAATTTCTATGTCTTCTGTAAAATTGATAAGCTGACCATCAAACTTTTTTGCAATTTCTGATAGTTTCATCATTTCACCTGTGCATCATATAATTTTAGTATATCTTTCGTTATATCTATACTATCGTCTGCATATATAATTCCTGCCATTACTCCACCGAAGAAAATAATATCAATATTATGCTGTGTGGCATATTTTTGTGCTATTTTTCTAACCTGATCAACAATAATTTCTTCTGCTTTCAACTTTTCTTCTGTAAGTTTTTGTTGTGCTTCTTGCTGTAATCTGAAAAATTCCCTTTGCAGACTTCTAAGTTCATCTTTCTTTTTTTCTTTTCCCTGTTTACTTAAAACGGGACTTTCTAACTGCTTTTGGATATCTGCTATCTTTTTATTGATCTCATCGAGTTTTTTATTATAGATTTCAACTGTTTTTTTCATCTCATTTTTAAATTTTTCACCTGCTTTCGAGGTGTTCATTATTCTCTGAATGTCAACATAAGCGATTTTCACATCTTCTGCTCTGGATTGTTGAACAATCATCAATCCTAAAAATAATACAATCAAGCTAAATTTCTTTAACATCTCCAACTCCTTTTTATTTTTAGAAAAATGTTCCTAAAACAAAACCAATTCTTGAATCATTAACATTCGCAGGTGGATTTAACACCTTACCCCAGTAAATATCAATCGGTGCCATAGGTGTAACTATTTTAAATCCTACTCCTGCCGTATAATAAAGATTTTTAAATGGACTTTCATCATTAAACCCTTTTCCTATATCAGTAAACACGTAAGCCCATAAAAATCTTTCCATTATTGGATGATTTAGCTGTAAGTTTAAAATCAACTCTTTTTTACTACCTTCAACATCTGAGTCATTTGTAGGATCAGAATCCTGTCTGTTCGGTGAATCTGTATAACCTTGTCCGTAATCAAATCCCCTTAATGAAAAATCACCACCTACATAATAAAGTTCATCAAGTGGAATCTCTTTATTTATTTTATTAACAAATCCAAATCTAAACTTGGTAGAAAGAACAAAATCTGTATAGAACCATTTGTCTGGGAAGAATTTTGTGGCAGTAAAAGTAAACTTATAAAAATCCCTTGTTCCCGTTCCAAATTTTACATTTCCTGTTACATCTGAACCAGATGTAGGAAGTAAAGGATTATCAACAGAATTTCTATTCAGGAAGAAATATATCGAGTATAAAGAGTAAGAACCTGCCTGATCAACAATATATTTAGGAGCAGTGTTTGTATCGATATTGCTGTATCTACCTTTTTCAATTGTTATACCTGAACCTGCTCTCCAGTATTCTTTAAACTCAAATGATAATGTAGGAGAAAAGCCCTGTTTTGTAGAAACAAATGAACCATAATCTACCCTTCTGTCATATAAACTAAATCCTAAATTTACAGGTCTGTAAAATGCCCATCTATGAAGATAAGAGATCTCATTATTTCTATAATCGGAACCTATGCTCAAAGATAATCCTAAAGTATCTCCAGTTCCTAAAAAGTTACCCTTTTTAATAGAACCAAAAAGTGAAAATCCTGTAAGCTGGCTGTATCCTGCTCCAAAAGATAGCTGACCTGTAAATCTTTCTGCAACTTTAGTGTCAAGGTCTAAAGTGTTTTGAGATTTTGGTTTTGGTTGGAAATTAACCATATCGTAAAATCCAAGACCATATAACCTTGAGTAAGAACGTATAAGTCTTTTTCTCAAGAACATATCTCCAGGTGCGAGTCTGAGTTCTCTTCTAATTACATAATCTCTTGATTCATAATTTCCAGAAATGTTGATTTTATCAACGTAGAATATTGTTCCTGGAATTATTTTATAAATAACTTCAACAACCTTTTCTTTCTTATCAACAACTTTTTCAACTTCAACCCTTGCAAATATAAAACCCAATTCTGCATATTTATCAGAGATGATTTTCTTAAGTTTTTCTAAAGCCTCTCCGTCATAATATCCACCGATTTTAATTTTATCTTTTACAGGTTTTAAAAGCTCTTTATCCGTGTATAAAGTGTTATTCTCAATTTTTATACCTTTTAATCTATATCTTGGGCCTTCTTTTATCTTTATTGTGATTATATATTCTTCTTCATTGACCAGTTCTAAAATCGGTTCTGAAATCTCAACTTCTAAAAATCCTTTTTTTATGTATAAATCCCTGATTGCATCTATATCATCATAAAGGATATCCTTATCAAGGCGTGGATGAATTCTTAAAAGGAAAATATTTCTTTCCTTTGTTTCCATTACTTTTTTAATCTCTCTATCAGAGATATTCTTATTTCCTACTATTATTATTTTCTTAATGTAAGCCTGTTTTCCTTCCTCTATATCAAAAACAAGCGTATGCCCTTTAAAGTAATAACTTATTTTTACATTATAAAAACCTTTTTGTTCATAGAGCTTTCGGATTTTTCTTATCATCTGATTTATTTCTTCAACAGAAAAGACCCTACCTAAACCCTTTTTAATAGAGGCAAGTTTTCTTGCAAGTTCAGGGCCTGCAGTTCCAAAAGGCATAGATGTTCCTGCTTCTTCTTTTTTAGTTATATCTATACCGATTGCTTTTAAAAGATCCTCATCTGATATCTCTTCATTCCCCTCAAACTCAATATCCTGAACGATAGGAAGTTCCGAGAACACAAAAACTAAATCTATTCCGTTTTCTGTATAACGGGTGTATGCTTCTACATTTTGAAAGTATCCTAAATTATATAAATCTCTGAGTGTTTGGGCTAAAGTGTCCCTTGTAACTATTGCCCCTTTTCCAAATGGGATAATCGGTTTTATTATTTCAGGATTTAAAAATCTTAATCCTTTGATTTCTATTTTTGATATTTTATAGACATTTGATTTTTTAGTGATTTCTTCTTTGATACTTCCTGCTTTGATCTGAGGGATTGCTTGTGTTTTTTGTTTTTCTTGTGATAATGATGTTGAAAATAAAATTAGAATTAAAACTAAAATCGGGGCAAAAGCCCCGTTTAGTGATTTTATGTTGAAGGAACTATTTCTTCTGTTTTCTCTTCCTTTTTGGTACGTTTTTTGGATTTTGTAGTTTTTTCTTCTTTCGCTTTTGTAGATTTCTTTCTGCTTTTTCTTACTTTGATACCAACAGTTCCATCTTTCTTTATAATCAGTTCTGCTGTTGAACCAGGTGGTAATTTTCCTTTTAATATTTCTTCTGCTAATAAATCTTCCACCTGTGATTGTAAAGCTCTTTTTATACTTCTCGCTCCATATTCTGGCTTGAATTCTTTCTCGATTAACCAGTCTACAAACTCCTTGGAAGCTTTTACTTTGATATCCCATTCTTTTAACCTTTTGTTTATTTCTTCAAGCTGAATATCAATTATACCTTTAATTACATCTTTATCCAATGGTTTGAAGACGATAACTTCATCTAATCTGTTTATAAACTCAGGATTGAATGCTTTTCTTACCTGTTCTAAAACATTTTTCTTCATCTCTTCATAATCAAGAATGGAAGATTTTGTTTCAAACCCCATTCTGTTAGATTCAAGTATCAGTCTTGCACCTAAGTTTGATGTCATAATGATGATAGTGTTACTAAAATCAACAACTCTTCCAAAAGAGTCTGTTAATCTTCCATCATCAAATATTTGTAAGAATATATTAAACACATCTGGATGTGCTTTCTCTATTTCATCAAACAGGATTACAGAATAAGGTCTTCTTCTAACTGCTTCTGTGAGTTGTCCACCTTCTTCGTATCCAACGTATCCTGGAGGTGCACCGATCAGTCTTGAAACAGTATGTTTTTCCATATATTCGGACATATCAAATCTTATTAAAGCATCTTCAGAACCGAATAGATATTCTGCAAGGGCTTTTGCAGTTTCCGTTTTACCAACACCTGTTGGCCCTAAGAACATAAAGACTCCTATCGGTCTGTGGTGTCCTTTCAATCCCACGCTATTTCTTCTAATTGCTTTTGCAATAGATTTGATCGCTTCGTCCTGATCAACAACTCTTTTATGAAGTTCTTCTTCAATATGTAAAAGCTTCTCTGTATCTGTTTCTTTAAGTCTTGCAACTGGAATTCCAGTCCATTTAGCAACAACACTTGCTATATCCTGATCTGTAACTTTTGGTTTTTTCTTCTTTCTTTTTTCTTTCCATTCTGCTTTTAGAGTTTCAAATTTAGCTCTTAGCTTTAGCTCTTCATCTCTAAGGCTTGCTGCTTTTTCATAGTCCTGTTCTTTAGCTGCCTGTGCTTTTTCTTCTTCAATTTCTTTTATTCTGTCTTCTATCTTCTGAAGCTTAGGAGGTAATGCCAACTCTCTGAGTCTTACCCATGCACCAGCTTCATCAATCAGGTCGATAGCTTTATCAGGCAACTGTCTATCTGCTATGTACTTAACAGAGTATTCTACTGCTTTTTCAATTGCCTCGTCGGTATATTCCACTTCGTGGAACTCTTCAAACTTTTTCTTTAAACCTTTTAATATCTTTATTGCATCTTCTGGAGTAGGAGGCTCAACCAATACTGGTTGGAATCTTCTTTCTAATGCTCCGTCTTTTTCTATATATTTTCTGTATTCATCTATTGTTGTTGCACCGATTACCTGAATTTCACCTCTTGCAAGTGCAGGTTTTAACATATTTGAAGCATCAATAGAACCTTCTGCTGCACCTGCTCCTATTAATGTATGAAGCTCATCAATGAACAATATGATATAAGGAGCTTTTTCAAGTTCTTTTAAAATATTTTTTAATCTTTCTTCGAACTGTCCTCTGTATTTTGTTCCTGCAACTAATGAAGCAAGATCTAAAGCAACAATTCTTTTACCTAATAACGGTTCAGGAACTGTTTTATCTGCTACCCTTTGAGCTAAACCTTCAACAATAGAAGTTTTACCAACGCCTGGTTCTCCGATAAGAACAGGGTTGTTTTTTCTTCTTCTTGCTAAAATCTGGATAACCCTATCAATTTCTTTATCTCTTCCAATAACAGGATCTAATTTTCCTTCTTTAGCTAATGCTGTTAGATCTCTACTAAATCTATCAATATTTGGTGTTGGAACCTGTTTAACCTGTTCTTGAGGTGGTATTTCACCTAAAATCTGTAAAATCTCTCTTCTGATAGAGTATTCATCTATTCCAAAACCTCTTAAAACTCTTCCACCTAATCCAGTTTTTTCTCTAACAATACCTATTAATAAATGCTCAGGGCCTACAAACTGGTGGTGTAAAATTCTTGCTTCTTCAACTGCAAACTCAAGAACTCTTTTTGCATCTGGTGCAAATAAGACTTCTCCACCGTGAGTCCCTTTTATCATTTGAGAAGTTAATGTTCTTCTTACTTTATCAACTGTTAAACCGAATCTTGATAAAACAAGAACGGGAATGTCCTCTTCTTCTAATAATGCTAAAAGAAGATGTTCACTTCCTAAATAATTGCTTTTGTATTCTATAGCCTCTTCACGGGCCTGTAATATAATTCTTCTTGCTCTTTCAGTAAATTTTTCAAACATAATTTACACCTCTTTTCTTTTTCTTTTTTAAGTATAACAAAAATTCCTACATATAATTTGCCAAACTTTATTTTTGTCAACCTTTCGGCAGAAATTATGGTTATATCTGTAGTATTAATATAACTGTTATGGTTACTTTATGCTATGAAATTTGTCATTTAACTTTTTCGTCGGAATTGCCACTTTGTATTAACCCGTCTTTCATATACAGGATTGTGTGACATTGGCTTGCAACAAAGTTATCATGGGTAGCGAGAATTATTGTCATATTAAATTTTTTATTTAGATTTTTTAAAATGTTTAAGACATTTTTTGTGTTTTCCGAGTCTAAATTACCTGTAGGTTCATCTGCTATTAATATTTTTGGGTTATTAATAATGGCTCTTGCAATTGCCACTCTTTGTTGTTCTCCACCAGAAAGCTGAGAAGGCTTGTGGTTTATCCTGTGTTCCAGTGAGAGTTGTTTTAAAAGTTCCCGTCCTTTTTTTTCTGCGTTTTTATCTTTTTTTAACAAAGCAGGAAAAATTGTGTTTTCTAAAGCTGTAAATTCTGGAAGTAAATGATGATACTGGAATACAAAGCCTATATTTTGGTTTCTAAACTTTGCAAGCTGTTTTTCATTCAGTTTAAAAATTTCTGTGTTATCTAATATTACCGTCCCTTCCGTTGGGATATCGATGCCACCTAATATATGTAAAAATGTACTTTTCCCTGAACCTGAAGGCCCCATTATGGCAACCAAATCACCTTGCTTTATCTGAACTGATATACCTTTTAAGGCTTCTACCTTATCTCCTTCTGTATAAAAAACCTTTCTCACATTTCTTGTTTCAACTATGAATTTCAAAACAGTTCACCTTTTTATAATAAAAATTCAAAACAATTTTAAACTT
>Ga0256832_1001767_pt1 | contig 14733 bp, 12 predicted proteins | sample 134614metaG_FD_190534 | JGI IMG/M metagenome (GOLD analysis project Ga0256832, IMG submission 190534) | Hydrothermal vent microbial communities from Lau Basin, Pacific Ocean - 134-614 | ecosystem: Environmental > Aquatic > Marine > Hydrothermal vents | place: Pacific Ocean: Lau Basin | collected...
CTTGTTGCAGCAGCCAGTCTTCGCGGTGCGGTGTTGTGGCTGGCGTTGCAGGTGGTTGCGGTTCAGCTGACGTGTTCCCGGGCTGTTCGGCCGGAACGGTTTCGGCCCCGGCAGCCGGGGTGGGCGATTCGCTCACGGGCAAACTATCCGGGGTGGTGTTTTCACGGCGGGTTGTGCTGGCGTCAGGTGTCACGGGTTCCCTGGTGTCCTCGGCCTTTTGCACGGGTTCAGATTCGGATACAGGGACAGGGGCAGGTTCAGGCGCAGATTCAGTTGCCTGCGTCGTCGCTGTCGGTGCGGCAGTGGTTACGGCGGTATCTGGCTGGAGGGCTTCGCTTGTGTCGGCATCAGCAGAGTGCTGCTCGCCGCCCGGCTGTTGTGCCTGATCAACGGCGAGATCACCGGGTGTTTTCGGTGGAACTTCGAGAGGCTGTTCGACTTCGGCAACAAGTGGCTCGGGCAGCGCGGCAGTTGGGACGCTTGCTTCATCCGGTGTGAAGCGTTGCCAGCCCAGATAGCCGGCAAGGATGGCTATGACGAGTGAGGCGCCGATCCACAGCGGCGTGTTATATTTTTTCCGGATATTCGGTATGGGTGCACGTTGCTTGATTCGTGCACGCATATGATGTTCGACCAGTGATTCATTGGCCAGCCGGTTGATATGCCCGGGCCGACCGTCCGCCGATTTACAGATGGCGCGTATCTCTGTTGGTGTGAAAGGGCTTTCACCGCTGTAGCCGGCGACAGCCAGCCGGTACATGAGATAGGCAGCGGTCTCTTCTTCCGTCAGCCGGGGGATCTCCAGTGTCTGACAGGTGCGCTTGCTACCCAGTTGTTCCAGTATCGTGCGAACACGTTCGGTAATGTCCGCCGTGCCGAACAGCACGATACGCAGCCGGTCCCCGTCCGGCAGGTCAATCAGTTCACAAAGGCGCCGGCAGGCAGGCTCACTGAGTTGTTCGGCATTATCGACAACAATCACCAGTTGCCGGGACGCTTCGCTTTGCGTTGCCCAGCGGACCAGCAGGGCCTTTTCATCCTCATCCGCCGGGGCGCCGATGACTTGCGCGAGGCTTTCGGTCAGTTGTTCGCCCTGGCTGCCGTCGATTGCACAGACTGTCCACTGCGGGTTGATGTGGCCCAGAAACTGTTCGAGCAGCGTACTCTTCCCGCTGCCATCCGGGCCGCTGACAATAACGATCGACTCACTGAACTGGACCAGGTGGGTCAGCAGGTCGAGCCGTTGCATCAACGTACTGCCGGCGTAGAAGAATTCCGGGTCGATCTGTTCCTCGAAGGGGTGACGGCGCAGCGACCACGACTGCAGGTAGTCGGGTTGTCTCGCGCCGGCTGTTTCGTTCATGTCTGTGCCTGCATAAACACGACCTGGTAACCTTTTTTCAACTGTGCGTCACGGATTGACATCATGGCCTGTTCCGCCTGTTCACGATCAGTATAGTGGTCCTTGAGTATGCGTCCGCCGGCACCCTGGTAGCCCCACTCACGCACAAGTGTCCAGCCGTCGATCAGGTCTTCCTGCAGGTGCAGGTGGTAAAACCTGGGTGGACCGGCGTCGCTGGGCGGAATTTGCATATAAATGCGCATGTCTTGTCTCTACCTGGCACGCCGTGCTCAAGTCAGCTCTCCCGGGTTATATACCCGGTGATGTTCGCTAATGGCGTAGCGGTCGGTCATGCCGGCAATATAGTCGGCAACGGCACGCGCCTGGCCGGTTTCGCCCTGTTCAGCGCGCAGTGTGGCCACGTGTTCCTGTGCTTCATCCGGTAACAGCAGCGGGTCTTCGTTGAATGCAACAAACAGGTCGCTGATAACACGTCTTGCCTTGGCGCTCATCCGGTGGACACGGTAGTGCCGGTACAGGTGCTTGCGCAGGAACCGTTTCAGTTCCAGGTTGCGTTCCCGCATGGAGTCACTGAAGCTGACGAGTGGGCGGGGTTGTTGGCGCACCTCAGCGAGGCTGGCTGGCCGTGCATCGGCCAGTTGCGCCTGGCTGGTCTCGATCAGGTCGACAACCTGGCAGTTGATCAGTCGTCTTACGACTTCATGGATGACGCGCCGTTGTGACAGTGCAGGGTAGCGTTGCCTGACCTCGCTGTATTGCTCGGCAAACAACGGTACCTCGTTGAGCTGGTCGACCGCGATCAGGCCGGCACGCAAGCCGTCATCGACGTCGTGGCTGTTGTAGGCGATTTCGTCGGCAAGATTGGTGAGCTGGGCTTCCAGGCCGGGCTGCTGCTTTGCCAGGAAACGTTCCCCGACATCACCCAGTTCGGCAGCGTTTTTTGCCGAGCAGTGTTTAAGGATGCCTTCACGTGTTTCAAAGGTCAGGTTGAGGCCGGGGAAATCGGCGTATTTTTCTTCCAGTTCGTCGACCACACGCAACGACTGCAGGTTATGTTCAAAACCACCGTAGTCTGTCATGCAGGCGTTCAGCGCGTCCTGCCCGGCGTGCCCGAAGGGTGTGTGTCCAAGGTCATGCGCCAGCGCGATGGCTTCGGTCAGATCTTCATTCAGTCGCATGGCACGGGCAATGGAGCGTGCAATCTGTGCCACCTCGATAGAGTGTGTCAGGCGCGTCCGGAACAGGTCGCCTTCATGATTCACGAAGACCTGGGTTTTGTATTCAAGCCGGCGAAATGCCGCTGCATGGATAATCCGGTCGCGGTCGCGCTGGTATTCACTGCGGTAATTGGGGGCTGGCTCGGTGTGACGGCGGCCGGCGGATATTGCATCCCTGACGGCATAGGGTGCCAGCCCGGTTTCGTGTCCGAATTCCTCTGGCAGGCTGTTCATGAACCCGTCAGCGGCAGGTTCTGGTTGAGTGTTTCATCCAGCCGCCGGTTATCGTACTCGGCGGTAATCTTCGCTGCACCGATGGCGTCGAGCAATACCAGTCGCAGACCGTCGTCCATGGCTTTCTTGTCGACTGCCATGAGTTCCAGAAAACGTTCACGGCTGATTTCCCCGGGCGGGTCGGTTGGCAGCCGGGCCTTTTCAAGCAGGGCACGAATGCGTGCGACATCGGCCTGGCTTATCCAGCCGTGGCGCGCGGACAGGTCGGCCGCCATGGCCATGCCGGCCGCCACGGCTTCGCCGTGCAACCAGTTACCGTAACCCATGCCGGTTTCAATGGCGTGTCCAAAGGTGTGGCCAAGATTGAGCAGGGCACGCTTGCCGCTTTCCCGTTCATCGGCAGCGACAATTTCCGCCTTGCAGCGGCAGGAGCGCTCGATGGCATACACCAGTGCCTCGGTGTCACGCTCCAGCAGGCGCGTCATGTTGGCTTCCAGCCACTCGAAAAAGGCCCGGTCCTCGATCAGGCCGTACTTGATGACCTCGGCGATGCCGGCCGACAACTGGCGGTCATCCAGCGTATTGAGGGTATCGGTATCTGCCAGTACCAGGCGCGGCTGGTGAAAAGCACCGATCATGTTCTTGCCAAGCGGGTGGTTGACGCCGGTTTTGCCGCCGACCGATGAATCCACCTGGGCCAGCAGCGTGGTAGGGATTTGGATAAAGTCCACACCGCGCTGGTAACAGGCTGCGGCAAATCCCACCATGTCGCCGACCACACCACCCCCCAGCGCTACCAGGCAGCAGGAGCGGTTGAAGCGTTTTTCCAGCAGGGCGTCAAAAATCGAGTTCAGCACCTCGAGGGTTTTGTACTGCTCGCCATCCGGCAGGACCAGCTGTTCGAGCCGGTAGTCCTGCAATGCCTCGCAAACGTTATCCATATACAGGGGGGCGACTGTGTCGTTACTGACAACCATGACCTGGCGCCCGCGAATGGCGGGTTTATAGAGCGCTGTCTGCGACAGCAGGCCCGGCCCGATGTGTATCGGGTAGCTGCGTTCGCCCAGTTCAAGTTGCAGGGTTTGAGTGATCATGGCTCAAGGATAAGGGGGTGACTGGTTTTCCTCAACAAAGTGCGTGATTTTCTGTACTACGTCACGCACCTTGCAGCCATCGGTTTCGATGATAAAATCAGCGACTTCCCGATAAAGCGGGTCACGCTCGGCGAGCAGTTGTTCCAGTTTTTCGCGTGGGTTGTCAGTTTGCAGCAACGGGCGGTTCCGGTCATGTGCGGTGCGTTGCAGTTGCTGATCCACAGAGGTTTGCAGGTAAATGACCGTACCGCGGCTGGCCAGGTGTTTGCGGTTTTGTGGGTCCAGTACGGCACCGCCCCCGGTGGCAAGTACGATTCCCGGTGTGCCCGACAACTCGTCGATGACTTCCTGCTCGCGCTTGCGGAATCCGGATTCTCCTTCCAATTCAAAGACTAACGGGATATCCACACCGGTTCGTGCTTCAATTTCCCTGTCGCTGTCGATGAATCTGAGGTCGAGTGCCCGTGCCAGCTTGCGGCCAATGGTGGATTTGCCAGCCCCCATGGGGCCGACCAAAAAAAAACTGCCCGGCATTTTCATGCCGGGCAGATATGCCAGAAATTCAGGCTGTGTACAAGTCGGGCTACTGGATACTGATGCCCTGCTTGATGAGTTTCGGGGTCACGAAGATGAGCATTTCACTCTTGTTGTTGGTTTTACGCTCGGTCCTGAACAGCCAGCCGACACCCGGCAGCTCGCCAAAGAAGGGAACACGTTCCGCTTCCTTGCCGCGCTCCTGCTCGTAAATACCACCGAGAACCAGGGTTTCACCATTGTCGACCAGAACCCGTGTTTCGACATTACGGGTATCGATACTGGGGACGCCGGCAAAGATCTGGCCCACGCTGTCCTTGCTGACCTTCAGGTCCATGATGATGCGGTCATCCGGCGTGATCTGGGGTGTGACCCGCAGTTCCAGTACGGCTTCCTTGAAGGTCACCGCTGTTGCACCACTTGAAGACGCACGCTGGTAGGGTATTTCGACACCCTGCTGGATAACGGCTTCCTGCTGATTGGAGGTAATGACACGCGGACTGGAGATCACTTCACCGCGATCTTCCAGTTGCATGGCGCTCAGTTCCAGTGCCAGCAGGTTGCTGCCCAGTTTGCCCAGTGCGATGCCCAGGGCACCGGAAGGGTTGGTAGCCGGAAGATTGACCAGCAGTCCTTCGTTACCGCTGCCGCCCGGGACTTCGTAGGCGGTGATGGTATCTGCGTAATTGACGTCACCATTCTGTTTGCCACCCAGGACAAACTGGGTTTCATTGTCACGTGCCGTGCTGTTGTGACTGAGGCCGAACTTGACGCCCAGTTCGCGGGCGAAGTCATTGTTGGCCAGCACAATACGTGACTCGATCAGTACCTGGCGTACCGGGATATCCAGGCGGGCGACCAGGCGGCGGATCTGCTCCAGCTTCTCAGCCGTATCCTGGATGAGCAGTGTATTGGTGCGTTCATCAACAGACACCTTGCCGCGCTCCGACATCTGTGAGCTGTCTTCAGAGCTCAGCAGGTCGGCAAGGTCGGTGGCCTTGGCATAGTTGACCTGGATAAGGTCAGAATACAGCGGTGCCAGTTCCTCGATCTGTTTCATCGACTCAAGTTCGAGTTTTTCACGTGCGGCGATTTCCTCGCTCGGTGCGATCAGGATGACATTGCCATTTTCACGCTTGGCAAGGCCCTTGGTCTTCAGCACGATATCCAGTGCCTGGTCCCAGGGAACATTCTGCATGCGCAGGCTCAGGTTGCCGGTGACAGAGTCACTGACCACGATATTCTGGCCGGTGAAGTCAGACAGCAACTGCAGGACCGAACGAACCTCGATGTCCTGAAAGTTGAGGGACAGGCGCTCGCCGGTGTAACCGAACTCTTCTTTCTTCGCCAGTTCCTTTTCTTCCTTGGTGGTTTCGCGCACTTCGACCGTAAACTGGTTATCGCTCTGGTAGGCGAGGTGTTCATATTCGCCAATCGGTGTGATTTCCATGCGAACGCCGTCGCGTTTGTTTTCGGTGTCAACCAGTTTCACCGGTGTGGCGAAATCGGTGACATCCAGGCGGCGTTCCAGCTCTTCCGGCAGCGTTGCGCCGGCAAAATCCAGAACGATCTTTCCGGCTTCCTGTCGCATGTCGACCGGGATAGACGGGTCAGACAGTGTGACGATGACACGGCCTTCACCCTGTTCACCACGGCGGAAGTCAATGCCTGTAATCGTGGGGGTGATGCTCGCAGCACTGTTACCAGAGGTGGCAGTTGTGCTTGCAGGCGCGGCTGTTTCAATACGCTGGCCCGAGCTGCCAAGTGTGACAATAATCCTGTTGCCTTCGGTACGGGTTTCGTAGGGCACCATTTCAAAAAGGTTGAGTACTACACGGGTGCGACCCTTGACCTCGACCGCGGTGACGCTCTTGGCGGGGCCTATGCCGATGGTCTGTGAACGCTTGGCAAGTTCACTTTTTGTTGCAGGCAGATCGAAAGCAATACGCGCCGGGTTATCGATGGTAAAGCTGGCCGGGTTGGAGACAGGTTGCTTCAGCTCAAAGGTGATTTGTACCTGGTTGCCGGGCAGTCCTGCAAAATTGATGTTTTTGAGACTGTTCAGTTCAGGCGCTGCGGCACCTGCAGTCTGCAGACCGGCGGCAAACAACATGCCCAGGATAAAAATCCTGTTCAGTGTATGGGCGGCCGACCACGTTGCGATTCGCGCGGCATCCTTCCACATGGTGTGAATTGCATTCATCGTTTTTATCTCCATTTACTCGCTGAGTGCCAGTGATGCCTGGCGTTCTATCCATCCCCCGAGGCCATCAGGCACGATCTCGGTCAGTTCTACTTCGGATTCCGTGATATTGACAATCTTGCCATGGTTCTGGCCCAGGTAGTTGCCCGGTTTGACGCGGTGAATGGTGCTGTCGCTCATGCGTACCAGGGCCCATGACATGCCGTCACGTCCAAGTGTTCCCACCATGCGCAGGCCATCCAGTGGCTCGGACTCAAGGGGTTCGCGTGGCCGGTTGAAGTCAGGAGAGATACCGCCATTCGAAGCTTGCGCAACCTGTGATTTTGGCGTTGAGTACGAAGGCGGCGTGAAAGGGTCACGTGCATTCATGGCCTGATAGAGGTGCGTTTCAAAAGGCGAGAATTCAGGTAGCGGTTCTACCCGGGCAGTTTGTCTGGATTTGACCGAGTCGACGTAGCTGCGCAGGTCTTCGGTATTGTTTCCGGCACAACCCGCGATACCGCCGGCCAGCAGGCCTGCAATGGCAAAACGCACGAGTGAATTCAGTTTTCCCAGTGAGTGATTCTTCATTGGGCGCCCCCTTCCTCTTCTTCATCCAGGTAACGATAGGTTTTCGCAAGGATGTCCATGGTCAGTTTGCCTTCTTCCTTGTTTTCAGTAATGTTCACATCATGGACCGTGACGATACGCGGCAGTGCAGCGATACCGCTGACGAATTCACCGAATTCGTGGTAGTCACCCTTGACGCGGATGCTGATCGGAAGTTCTGCGTAGAATTCCTTTGGCACCTCGGCCTGTGGTTTGAACAGTTCAAATTCCAGTCCGGCAGCGAGACCGGTCTGGGAAATATCCACCAGCAGTTCCGCCACTTCGGTTTTGTTGGGCAGCTGACGCAGCATGGCACCGAAAGATTCACGCATCTCTGCCAGCTGCTGTTCGTAGGCTTCCAGGTTTGCGGCTTTCCGTGCACGGTTTTCGAATGTCGTGCGCAGCTGAACTTCCTTGCGCTCGGATTTCTCAAGCTGGGTGCGCTGGTCCTTGATGTCCAGCCAGTAGCCTGCTGCCAGAACACCGGCAAACACCAGGGCGATAACAAAGACCCTTGCCGGCAATGGCCAGTTGGCAATGTTGCTCAGGTCGAGTTCATTGAGTTCTGAAAGATCCATCAGCTCTTCTCCTCCGCAGCTTCCTCAGACGGAGCAATCTGGTTGGCACGCAACACAAAGGTTGCGGTCCGGCGGTTGTCGTCTTCCCTGGTTTCGATAACATCGAGGCGTGGCTTTCCGATCCACTGTGAGTTATCAATATTGCGCATGTAGGCAGATACCCTGGCATTCGACTGGGCAATGCCACTCATGGTCAGCGATGTACCTTTCTGGGTAATCGAGTTCAGGTAAACACCGTCCGGCAGGGTGTAGACCAGTTCATCCATCAAATGAACGCTCTGCGGGCGACTGTGCTGCAGTTGCTGGATAATATCCATGCGTGCCAGCAGGGCGGCCTTGGTTTTTTCAAGGTCCTTGATTTTGGCGATCTTTTTGTCGAGTGCGGCAATTTCAGTGTCGAGAAACTTGTTGCGGTTGTTCTGCTGGTCAATCAGACCGCTGATCTGCATGTGCATCAGCAATACCAGGAGTCCACCAACAATAGCGCTGCCAACGCCGATAACGGCAAACTGCTGCTGTTTCTCTTTGCGAAGTTCTTCGCGCCAGGGGAGTAGATTGATATGAGCCATTAGTCGAAACTCCTCAGTGCCAGTCCACAGGCGATCAGCAGTGCCGGCGCATCATTACTCAGTGACTGTGGCTTCACGCGTGAAGACAGCGACATGGAGGCAAACGGGTTGGCGACCAGTGTTTCCACGCCGAGTCGTTCCTGTAACAGGTCAGTGATGCCGGGAACGGAGGCGCTGCCACCGGCGAGGATAATCTGTTCGACACTGTTGTACTGGCTGGAGCCGAAGAAGAACTGCAGCGAACGACTGACCTGCTGGCACATGGCTTCCTTGAAGGGTTCCAGCACCTCGGGTTCGTAGTTTTCCGGCAGTCCGCCCTGGCGCTTGGCCATGCCGGCCTCTTCGTAGGACAGGCCGTAGCGACGCATGATTTCCTCGGTGAGCTGTTTGCCACCGAAGACCTGGTCGCGGGTATAAATGAGTTTGCTGTCGTGGACGACATTGAGCGTTGTCATGGTGGAGCCGACATCGATGACGGCGACCGTCTTGTCGGCGCCGTGGTCCGGCACCTGGTCCTGGAGCAGCTGGAAGGCATTTTCCGCGGCGTAGGCCTCTACGTCGACCACCTTGATGTCCAGCCCGCCGTTTTCCACGGCGGCTGTGCGCATGTCGACCGTTTCCGTCCGGCAGGCCGCGAGAAGGACGTCAACCGTATCCGGATTGTTGTCAGACGGGCCGAGTACCTCGAAGTCGAGACTGACTTCTTCGAGCGGGTAGGGAACATACTGGTCCGCTTCCATCTCTATCTGACTGTGCAGTTCGTCATCCGACAGGTTATTCGGCATCGGGATCACCTTGGTGATCACCGAGGAGCCGGCAACGGCGACAGCAGCGTTGCGGGTATGGGCCCCTGCGCGTTTCATCGCGCGCCGGACCGCCTCGCCCACGGCTTCCACGTCGGTGATGTTCTTTTCGACGACAGAATTGGGCGGCAGAGGCTCTACCGCGTAGCTTTCGACGCGGTAGCGGTTCCCGTTTCGGCTGAGTTCGAGTAATTTTACCGCGGAGGAGCTGATATCAAGCCCCACAACCGGCGGTTTTTTCCGTGTAAACAGTTGCGCGATCTGCACCGTTATTTCCCTTTAAATTCACTACAATTGCAGTGTATTGATACGGTTATGGATTAGAGAGCAACACCAAATCATTGTCAATCAAGTGCTCTTTATCCTCTTGGGTTCGATTCAGAGTATCGGACGCTTTATACTGAAGTTTAGGAATCCTTTTGATTTTAATTTTGAACCCCATCACATCCCCGCCAAATTTATGACACTTCGTACCCGTTTTCTGCGCTTTTTGCTGGCTTCAGTGTTTGCGCTCACGACCGCAATGCTTATCGTCATTGTTGCCGCATTCTTTTATATATCGCCCCAGCTGCCCCCCATCGAGCGCCTGAAGGATGTCCAGTTGCAGGTGCCCCTGCGGGTCTATGCGCAGACCGGGGAGCTGATGGCAGAGTTTGGCGAGCAGCATCGCGAGCCGGTCCGCTATGACCAGTTACCGCAGGCCGTGATCGATGCCATCCTGGCGACCGAGGACGATCGCTTCTTCCAGCATCCGGGGGTCGACTACCAGGGAATCCTGCGCGCCGTGGTTACCTTGATCAGCACCGGGGAGAAGCGCCAGGGTGGCAGTACCATCACCATGCAGGTGGCGCGTAATTTTTTCCTCAGCCGTGAAAAAACCTACCTGCGCAAACTGACAGAGATCTTCCTGGCGCTGAAAATCGAGCGCTACCTGAGCAAGCAGGAAATCCTCGAGCTGTACCTGAACAAGATCTACTTCGGTCACCGGGCCTACGGCATTGGTGCGGCGGCGCGGGTGTATTACGGGGTCGATATCGACCAGCTCAGCATCCCGCAGATTGCCATGATTGCCGGTTTGCCGAAGGCCCCCTCGGCAAATAACCCGATCAGCAACCCGAAGCGCGCGCTGCAACGCCGCAATTATGTGCTTGGGCGCATGTATTCACTGGGCTTCCTGGATACAGATACCTACCGTGATGCCGTGGATGCCCCGGACAATGCCACGTTACACAAGGCAGCGGTGGAGCTGCAGGCCCCCTGGGTGGCCGAGATGGTGCGCAGTTACATGCTGGACCACTATGGCGAAGCGGCCTATAGCGCCGGCTACAATGTCTACACCACCATTGACGCAGGACGCCAGCGTGCGGCCAACGCGGCGGTGGACAAGGCACTGCTGGATTACGACCAGCGCCACGGTTATCGCGGCATTGTGCGTCACGTGGAACTGGCAGAAGATTTCGATGACACACAAGTTGCCGGCCTGCTGAAGAATGTCCGTCCCTACGGACCGCTGAAACCGGCCCTGGTGGTCAATCTCGAAGGGATGACGGCGCAACTGCGCCTGCGTGACGGCAATACGGTCGAGATTGACGAAGACGGTCTGGCCTGGGCGCGACGCTATATCACCGTGAACCAGCGTGGCCCCAAACTCAAACAGGCCAGTGACGTGCTGGCGCGTGGCGATATTGTTTACCTCCAGCCGCTCGAGGAAGGTCGCTGGCGGCTGGCACAGTTGCCCAACGTATCCGGTGCGCTGGTATCGGTCCGGCCCCGGGATGGCGCCTTGCAGGCCATGGTCGGCGGGTTTGATTTTTATCTCAGCAAGTTTAACCGGGCGGTACAGGCACAGCGGCAACCCGGCTCCAGTTTTAAACCCTTTATCTATTCCGCCGCCTTGAACAAGGGTTATACAGTGGCGAGCCTGTTTAATGATGCACCCGTGGTGTTCGATGACCCGTCACTGGAAACCACCTGGCGGCCGGAAAACTACAGTGGCAAGTTTTATGGCCCGACGCGCATGCGCGAAGCCCTGACGCGTTCGCGTAACCTGGTATCCATACGCCTGTTGCGCGCCATCGGGCCACGCTATGCCGCACGTTATGCACAACGTTTTGGGTTTCGGCCGGAGCAGATTCCAAAGGATCTGTCCCTGGCGCTGGGCAGCGGCACAGCGACGCCAATGGAGATGGCGCGCGCCTACAGTGTCTGGGCCAATGGCGGCTTTTACGTCGAGCCGTTTTTCATCGAGGAAATACGCGATGCACGCGACGAGGTCCTGTTCCGCGCCCGCCCGGTCCTGACCTGTGACAATTGCAAACCCGGTGAGGAAAGTGATGAAGCAGACGGCCTGACGCAGGCCGCTGCACAGGAGGAAACCGCCCAGGACAGCCCGGACCCCGAAGAACAGGATGCTGCAACGGAAACAGCGGAGGTCAGGGCGGCAGGTGTCGAACAGCCCGAACCTGTTTACGCGGAACGTGTGGTCGATGCAGCAAACGTCTACCTGATGACGTCGATGATGCGGGATGTCGTGCGCCGGGGTACCGGCCGCCGCGCCATGGCGCTGGGCCGCAAGGATCTGGCCGGCAAGACCGGCACCACCAACGACCAGCGTGATGCCTGGTTCTGTGGCTTCAATACAGCGCTGGTGACAACCGTCTGGGTGGGGTATGACCGGGTGCAGCCGCTGGGCAACGGTGAAACCGGCAGCCGTGCCGCCCTGCCCATGTGGGTGTCTTATATGGGCCAGGCCCTGAAGGGTGTGCCGGAATCGGTACTGCCCCAGCCGCCGGGCCTTGTCAGTGTGCGTATCGACCCCAGGACCGGCCTGCGCATGCCACCCGGACAGAGTGGCGGGATTTTTGAAATCTTCCGTCCCGAGTATGTGCCCCGCCAGTACAGCCAGCCGGCCGCGGCCAGTGAGGCGGGCGAGTCCACGGACCGTTCAGCAGAGCCGTTATTCTGAACATGGCAAGAACAACAGCTTCGGGCAAGGCCATGCAAATGCGGATACGTATCGCGCAGGAGGCCGCGCGCCTGATGGCGGAACAGGGCATTACCGATTTCTACGTCGCCAAACGCAAGGCGGCACGGCACCTCGGCGCCCCGGATACGCGTAACATGCCGCGTAACACCGAAGTGGAAGAGGCGCTGGCGTCCTATCATCGTCTGTTCCATGCCAGTGAACAGGCCGGGCAGCTGGCGGAGCTGCGTGCCAGTGCCACACAGGCCATGCGCTTCCTGGCGGATTTCAGTCCGCGGCTGGTGGGTTCGGTGCTGAATGGTACGGCCGGCCCTCATTCGGATATCAACCTGCACCTGTTTGCCGATACAGCGGAACAGGTCGCCTTGTTCCTGATGGAACAAAAGATCCCCTATGACAGTAAACTGAAACGCTTTAAGCTGGGTGGTGACGAAACACAGGAATTCCCGGTCTTTGGTTTCCGGGCCGGAGAGCACGCGGTGGAGTTGACGGTGTTCCCGAGTGAGGGGCGCAGGGAGGCACCGCGCAGCCCGGTCGATGGCAAACCGATGCGCCGTGCTTCACTCCAGGACGTCGAGCTTTTGCTGAACGAGGCGGATTGATCCCCATGATAAAAGTCGGTACTCCCTTATCGGCAACGGCAACCCGGGTGATGTTGCTTGGTAGTGGTGAGCTGGGCAAGGAGGTAATTATTGCCCTGCAACGTCTTGGTGTCGAAGTCATCGCGGTAGACCGTTATGCCAATGCACCGGGACACCAGGTCGCGCACCGTGCACATGTCATCGACATGACGGACGGCGTTGCACTGCGGGCGCTGATTGAAAAAGAACGGCCGCATATTATTGTGCCGGAAATCGAGGCCATCGCGACCGAGGCACTGGCCGATATCGAACATGACGGACTGGCGCGGGTCATCCCCACAGCGCGTGCGGTACAACTGACCATGAACCGCGAAGGCATACGCCGGCTGGCCGCCGAAGAACTTGGTTTGCCGACCTCGGCCTACGCGTTTGCAGAAAGCCTTGATGAACTGGTGGCCGCCATTGATGGGGGTATCGGCTATCCCTGTATTATCAAGCCGGTGATGTCTTCCTCCGGCAAGGGGCAGTCGCTGGTGCAGGATAAGAACGAGCTTGCCAGCGCCTGGGACTATGCAAAATCCGGCGGACGTGTCGACCGTGGCAGGGTGATTGTCGAGGCGCTGGTGCGTTTCGATTATGAAATCACCTTGCTGACGGTACGCGCCATAGGCGCATCAGGTGATATCGAAACAGCCTTTTGCGCCCCGGTCGGTCACATCCAGAAGCAGGGTGACTATGTCGAGAGCTGGCAGCCGCAGGCGATGAGTGAGGTTGCGCTGGAACGGGCGAAGGGCATTGCTCGTGCCGTGACAGAAAGTCTTGGCGGGTGTGGCCTGTTCGGGGTGGAACTGTTCATTGCCGGTGACGAGGTGTTGTTCAGTGAAGTCAGTCCCCGCCCCCATGACACCGGTATGGTGACGATGGTGACGCAGTGGCAGAACGAGTTCGAGTTACACGCCCGCGCCATCCTGGGGCTGCCGGTCGATACCTCGTTGCGCAATGCCGGTGCCAGCGCGGTCATTTACGGCGGCATGGATGCAAAGGGTATTGCCTTTGCCGGGATCGACCAGGCACTTGCCGTACCGGGCACTGATTTACGCCTGTTCGGTAAACCGGAAGCGTTTCAGCGACGTCGCATGGGCGTGGCGCTGGCCCGTGGCGAGTCAGTCGAGGAAGCGCGTGAACGTGCAACGAAGTCTGCAACGCTGGTTGAGACAATATGCCCATAGTATCCAGTACCCCCGTCATTGCGAGCGAAGCGCGGCAATCTCCGTCAGTCTGGCGCAGGAATTAAAGAGATTGCCGCGCTGCGCTCGCAATGACAGGTTAACTCGCACGGGAAGTCAGGTCTAAGGCTACAGGTGCGGTGCCGGCTTGTAGTGTTTCGGGAAACCGCAGCGTGCCACGCCCGAGTCAATCGCGGCCTGTGCCACGGCCGGCGGGACAAAATCCATCAGGCGCGGGTCGAACGGCTTGGGAATAATATAGTCCGGGCCGAACGCCATGTGGTCCTTGCGATAGGCCTCGAGAATTTCTCCCGGGACCGGTTCATGTGTCAGGGCACGCAGGCCTTCAACGGCTGCCACCTGCATGGCCTCATTGATGGCGCGGGCACGCACATCCAGCGCACCACGGAAAATAAACGGGAAGCCCAGCACGTTATTGACCTGGTTGGGGTAGTCACTGCGCCCGGTGGCCATAATGATGTCATCGCGTACCTTGTGTGCAAGCACCGGGCTGATTTCCGGATCCGGGTTGGAAAGGGCAAACACGATCGGTTTTTCGGCCATGCTGGCGAGCATGGCTTCGCTCACCAGGTCGGGGCCGGATACGCCGATGAACACGTCGGCATCGCGCATGGCATCAGCCAGGGTTTCGCGTTGCGTATCGACGGCAAATTCCTGCTTGTAGCGATTCAGGTCGCTGCGCGAGGTACGGATGATGCCCTTGCGGTCGACCATGAAAATATTATCCGGGTTGGCGCCC
>Ga0256832_1001768_pt1 | contig 14732 bp, 15 predicted proteins | sample 134614metaG_FD_190534 | JGI IMG/M metagenome (GOLD analysis project Ga0256832, IMG submission 190534) | Hydrothermal vent microbial communities from Lau Basin, Pacific Ocean - 134-614 | ecosystem: Environmental > Aquatic > Marine > Hydrothermal vents | place: Pacific Ocean: Lau Basin | collected...
CCTTCAGGCAGCATCATTACCAGATCTGGATGCCAATCAATCTAAAATGGTTCATATTTATAGTGATGAGAGTGTTGAGAAATTTGGAAAAATAGTTCTACAAGACAGTCGTGGACGTATGAAGCCTATAGATACTTTTGCTCATGAGATTGTCTCAAAGCTCACAGGTAAAACTTCTATTTATGGAGTGAATCCAACCTCTATTCTATTAGGTATGACGGTTAATCCTAACTTTTATCAAGAGTTAAATATGATAAAGGTAGACCATACTCGAATAGCAAAAGAGTTAGGTTTAAAAGAGGGGAGTAAGTATGCAAAGTTTAGTGATTTCTTTTCTAAAGAGGAAGGATATAAACTCTCTAAGCAGGTGGCTGAGTCAGTTCGTAAAAAACCACTCGATAAAAATCTTTATGATAAAGAGTTAGCCAAAGTAGATGAAAGACTAAATATCGCCTATATGGTCTATATGGGTTCTCTTTTACAGATTTATCCTATACCTCATGATGTTAACAATAAATGGGTTAGCCCACAAGAGGCAGTTAAAACTTTTCCTAAAGAGCTTTCGGGTATGGTACGTATGATGACACTCTATCTTTTTGAAGGAGCTACAGCGATTCAAACAGATGGAAATAGCAGTACCTTTGACCAGTCGATTCAATTGATAAATCTCTACCAAAAGAAGTTTGGTTCAGAGGTACTACTCTCTGAAGATGCTGTTGATATGGAGATTTGGTACAATAAATTGGGACTGTTATCAAAAATAGTTCCTCTCTATCTTTTAGTAGGTATCTTACTTCTACTCGCTTCATTTGTAAATGTTGTTAAACCAAGCTTTTCTCTCAAAAGAATTATGCAAGTCTCATGGATAGTTATGATTATAGGTTTTGGACTACACTTAATGGGTATGGGTATGCGTTGGTATATTGCAGGTCATGCTCCTTGGTCCAATGCTTATGAGTCCATAGTCTTTATTGCTGCTGCAACAGTAGTCGCAGGTCTTGTTTTTGCTCGTAAATCACCATTTACCTTAGGTGCAACTGCACTACTTGCTGGTGTGACTATGGGTGTGGCACATATGAATTTTGTCAATCCAGAGATTACAAACTTGGTTCCCGTACTAAAATCTTACTGGCTCATGATTCATGTTGCGACCATTATCTCGGGTGATGGTTTCTTAGGTCTTGGTTCTATTTTGTCTCTTTTGGTACTTATACTCTTTATTATGAAAAAAGAGAGCAACAGTGAAAACATTGATAGAGCGATTAAAGAGCTAACGAGTATTGCTGAAATGAGTCTTATCGTAGGTTTGTTCCTTATGACTGTAGGAAACTTCCTTGGTGGAGTTTGGGCAAATGAGTCTTGGGGACGTTACTGGGGTTGGGACGCTAAAGAGACATGGGCTGCTGTAACCATTTTGGTCTATGCTACAGTGTTGCATCTACGTTTTATTCCAAAGTTTAACAATGCCTTTGCCTTTAATGTGGCTTCACTTTGGGCATACTCATCGGTTATTATGACCTACTTTGGAGTAAACTATTACTTATCTGGTCTTCACTCTTATGCTGCTGGTTCACCTGTACCTATTCCGACATGGGTTCCATACTCTGTAGCAGCACTATTTGTTTTAACGATGGTGGCAGCAAAAAATCGAAAAAATATTAAATTGGCACTACTTATATTGGCTCCATATTTAGCTTTTGGACTCTTTATTCGTTATGTGGTGATGTAGTATGTTAAAAGTAAAAGAAGACCTCTATAATGGTCTTATTATAGAAACAGACTCTATAGAAGATTCAATAAGTGAGTTTAAAAACTCACTTACCTCCTTGCAGAAACAAGCTCAAGAAGATAAAAAAAGTCTGATTTGGCTTGACCTTACGACTAAACAAAATCAACATATTTCTATGGCTTTAGAGCTTGGTTTTGAGTTTCATAATTGTGAAGCTAGACGAACAACTTTGACCTATAGCGTAAAAAATGATGCTTATATCCCTGTTCCTCCTACGCATACCATTGGTGTTGGTGCTGTGGTTATTAACAAAAAAAATGAACTGCTTATGGTTCGTGACCGTATTCATAATGAACACTCTATCTATAAACTTCCAGGGGGCATGGTAGAACATGCAGATAAACTCTCTAATGCAGTAGAGAGAGAAGTATGGGAAGAGACAGGTATAAAAGCAAAACTTATCAAAATGGTTTCACTTTTAAACTCTCACCCTTACCGATTTAACAAGTCAAACATCTACATGGTTTTTCAGTTAGAAGCCTTGACTACAGAAATAAATGTGATAGACACTTATGAGATAGAAGAGGCTATATGGATGCCTTTAGAGGAGTTTTTCTTGCATGAAAAGATGTCACAGTTTCAAAAAACTTTGGTCTATGCTGCTTTAGAGAATGAGGGGCTGACATTTTTAGAAGAAAATAAGTTTTTTCCAACTAAACAGCATGTTGAGGTTTATGGGTAGAAAAGGGTTTTATTTTCTTTTAAAACTATAACCTAACTTTTCAAGTTGCATTTTCAAATTTTCTTGAATCTCACCTTGAAATTCAAGCGTATTATCTTTAATGGTTCCACCAGTTCCAAGCTTTTTCTTAAGTGTTTTCAAAAGGGCTTTTAAATCATTAGATGAAAGATAAAAAGGTTTAACAATAGTAACAACCTTACCTCCTCGTTTCTCTTTAGCAAAATGGAGTTGGTGCTTTTCTGGCTCTTTTACTTCGGTGTTTATTTTCTTTTTTGGCTTCTCTTTGTTGTCCGATGACCACTCATCTGAAAAGTTAGCACCCATTTCAAACAGATTTTTTTTCATCTCTCGTCCTTAGTTCATAAATCCCATAATTTTACCATTTTCTAGCTTTTTGATGGTCATCTCATCTTTAAGTCTAGCTATAAACTCTTTTACATTATCTATCTTTTTAAACCGACTCTGTCGTGCTATGGTTGCAAAGTCTCCAGGGGTGATTTGTTTGAAGCTTTTTAGCTCTGATATTTCTTCTTTTGAAGGTTCAGCAATTTTTAACGCTTTACAGTAAGATAAAAAGATTTTTTCAAGCTGTTCAGGCTTTAAAAATTTGAACTCCAACTTTAAATCAAAACGGCGTAAACTCGCACGGTCTAAATGTTCCATAAGGTTAGTGGTGGCTATGAAGATGCCATTAAATTTTTCCATCTGTACGAGCATCTCATTTACTTGGGTTACTTCCCAGTTGACTTTGGCTTGTCCACGCTCTGCTAAGAAACCATCTACTTCATCAAATATAAGAACAGCCTTCTCCTCTTCTGCCTCTTTAAATGCACGGGCAATATTTTTTTCAGTGTCACCAACCCATTTACTCATAAGAGAAGAGCCACTTTTAATGATAAAAGGTTTGTCTAAAACCTTTGCAATGTATTTTGCAAAAGCACTTTTTCCTGTACCTGAAGCACCATAGAGACAGATTCTAGCAGAGTTGTGTTCTTTTATGCCCTCTACAAGCTCTTCTAGGTTTGTATCAGCATGTATAAACTCTAAACTGTAGTTTTCAGGAAGGTTCTGTTCTCCATCTTTGTTGACCTCCTCATGTCCTTGTGCTTTGAGTGTATTGTTTATAAGTTTTAAAACGACTTTGTCTTTTTTTTCTGTGGGAACAATATTGGCAACTTTAACAGCAGATGAAACCAAAGCAGGGGCAATACCTTCATGTTCTGATAGATACTCTACCGTTTTTTCATCCAGTATATTATCACTATATTTTTTAATAATATCAGCACGTTTAGATTTTGCAGGTATGGGCATCTCAATGCTCATATCAAAACGACGTATGATAGCGTTGTCTATACTTTCTATATTATTAGTAATCCAGATGGTAGGTAAGATATTATTCTCTAAAATTTTGTTTATCCATGCTTTGTCAGACTGTCTTTTAGGCAGCATAAAAAAACCACCCTCATAACTCTCAAAAACATCTTCTGCTTCATCATACATAAGTATGGTTTTATGTTTTGACAAAAGAGCTTGAGCTGTTTTGTAAACACGCAGTCTTGCTGTTCCATCTATGGGGTCACCATCGTTGTCAGAGTAGCTTACTTCATAGAGTTTAATACCAAGTATTTTAGCAATGGTTTTAGTAAGTTCAGTTTTACCAGTACCAGGAAGACCATAAAGTAGTATATTTACGCCTTTTTGTCTACTCTCAAGGGCTTTATTTAGGTAGGGAAGAAGTATCTCTAAGTCCCCTTTTATATAAGAGTAGTCATCTATCTCTAAAGTTCCTACAGATGCTGGTCTAATGGAATTTTTAACCATCTCCATAATCTCATTGTCATGGTTGAGCATATTGTCTGAAAATTCATAGTTTAGTAGTTGGAACTTTGAGCTAAAAGAGTAGGCATTGTCTCGGTCTAGTTGTAGTAGTCCTGAATGGTTAAAAGTAGCATGAGAAGCAAATACTTCATTAATATACTCAAGTGGAAAATCAAGTAGGGCAGAGAGTAATCTTTTAGCTCTGGAAGTGTTGATATTCTCACCAAGTAGGTTAATAGCATTGTCTAAAATGTCATAATGCTTGAGTAAAATAACAAACTCTAAAATTTCTCGTTCATACTCATTAAGTACAATGAGTTTAGAGATACGGTCGAGGTTCTTTTCAAGTAGTTTTGAAGATTTAAATGGTGCTTTTTTATTGAGCTTCTCATACTTTTTTTTAAGTATATTAAGTGGTTCACTTCTATGAAAATCATCATAATCAAATGCTATATATTTAGAAAGACCTAAAAAATTTGCCATGGTCTCATGTGTGAAGTCGTTGTCAGAGTCTATGAACTCTTTATGTCCACCAAGTTCTAAAATAATTTTAAGTATCCAGTAGGTGATTTTATCGACCAGTTCAGGTTCTACTATCTCTTGTGCTATGGGGTTGTTCTTCATATTTTTTTAGTTCTTTTATTATAAAATTTATTTTAATATTTCTTATCAAATAGGAATAAAAGTATAACAAAAGCAAACATAGCAAATACTAAAAAAATGTATAAAAACACTTTTTTGTCACTTTAAAATTTTTTTGATGGCTTCAGAGCAGAGAGTTAAGCCAAAAGCTCCAGTTACAGCGACACAAGAACCTTTCTCTTTGCACTTGTCTTCTTCTGGGGAAAATACTACGGTAAAGTTTCGGTCAAACTTAACTTTTTTTAGTTCATTTCTTATTTTTCTTGCCAGTCTATCACCTGAGGTTTTCCAGATGGATGCAACCTCTATTTTAGAGGTATCAAAACGTTTAGCTGAACCTGTAGACATAATAAGCTTTTTAAAACACTTTTTAGCAACTTCTATTTTCACTTTAGTGGTATCTGCACAGTCAAGCACCAAATCATAAGGCTCAAAGTCAAACTCTGCTACCCATGCCATGTTCATTTGCTGGTTAATGGTAGTAATGCTAGGATAGAGTTTTTTAAGAGCTTCTGTTTTAAGTTCACCTACTGCCTCAGAACCTATTTGACGGTTTTGGTTGCTCTCATCATAAACATCATAGTCTAAGATAGTTATGTCCAAAACCCCTGAACGATAAAGGCAATCTAGGGCATAAGAGCCAACACCACCAACCCCTAAAATAAGTATTTTTGCTTTTTGTAGTTTTTCAAAACCCTCTTCTCCAAAGAGGAGTCTACAGCGTTGGAATCTATCATTCATTGTATTGTGCCTTTTGTAACTTTGGAGGAATGGTATAGTTTTTTGGATTAAAATTAGCTATCATGATGATAAAATTGAATAGTAAAAAATGTATATCCTTGTTCAACCTTTCTCTTATAAGAGTTTTGATACCATCACGTTTTAAATAATATTTAGGAATATAATATGAGTAAAATAGCCATTATGGGTGCTATGCCTGAAGAGATAGAACCACTGTTGAAAAAAGTAGAAAATGTAAAAAAAATTGAATATGCAAATAATAGTTATTATGAAGCAACCTACAAAGGGAAAGAGCTTGTTATTGCTTACTCTAAAATAGGTAAAGTTTTCTCTTCCTTGACAGCTTCTACACTTATAGAAAAATTTGGTTGCCAAAAGCTTCTTTTCTCTGGTGTGGCTGGAGCGATTAACCCTGAGCTTAAAATAGGCGATTTGATTATTGCAGATAAACTCTGTCAACATGATTTGGACATTAGCATATTTGGACATGACTTTGGTTATGTTCCAGAGGGAGCCAAATTTGTAGAAACAGATAAAGCTCTGCGTGAAGTTGCAAAAGAGGTAGCTAAAAAAAATGACCTTACTTTAATAGAAGGAACCATTGCTACAGGTGACCAATTTGTCGCTTCAAATGAGCGTAAAGAGTTTATAGCTACTAATTTTCAAGCTGATGCTTTAGAGATGGAAGGAGCTTCTGTAGCTGTTGTTTGTGATGCTCTTAATGTTCCGTTCTTTATACTTCGTGCTATCTCTGATACAGCCAATGATGATGCAGGAGTGGATTTTGATGAGTTTATGGTAGGGTCTGCGATAATCTCTGCAAATTTTATTTTGGATATGGTAGAGAGTATTGAGTAGGTGTGACCATGTCACATGTCAAAACCAAATATAGTATAAATAAAAATCATAAATATTCAATCATATGTGTTCCCATCGAGGACGGATGGGAACAAGTTTAATATTGATTAATGGGTAGGGTGCTGTTTTCCAACGCACCAATAAGGAATTGAATTGAGCAGAAAAACAGAACCTAAACTAAATATCTCGAAAAAGCTTCTACGTGTTGCAGGTAAAACAAATGCAACGTTTAAACTTATAGGTGAGGGTGATAAAGTTTTGGTAGGTTTGAGTGGTGGTAAAGATTCACTAGCACTCATACATATTATGAAACATATACAACGTCATGCACCGTTTAAGTTTGAGTTTGAGGCTTGTACCATAAATTATGGGATGCCAGGGGAACACTATGGAGACCTCATAGAACATTGTAAAAAATATGAGATAAAACATACGGTTTATGAGACCAATATTTATGAGATTTCAAATGATTCCATTCGTGAAAACTCCTCTTTTTGTTCTTACTTTTCACGAATGCGACGAGGGGCGTTATATACTTTTGCAGAGGAATATGGTTTTAATAAGGTAGCATTAGGTCATCATTTTGATGATACAGTAGAGAGTTTTTTTATGAATATGTTTTACAATGGAAGCATGAGAGCCATGGCACCTATTTATAAAACTAAGCGAGGATTTCACCTTATTCGTCCACTTATAGAAGCACGTGAAAAACAGTTAAGAGCCTTTGCAGATGAGAATAACTTACAACCCATAGGTGATGAAGCTTGTCCTGCAATGCTTAAAGAGGTAAAGATGCCTCATGCAAGAGCCAATACAAAAATATGGTTAGAAGAGTTAGAGAAAGAAAACTCGAAGATATTTAAGATGATACGTGCATCATTTAAACATATACACGATGAGACTTTTTTAGACCCTACCCGATGGGATAGGGATGATTTAACTATTTAGATAAAATCTGTTTATCAAAAAGAAATGGACGTACATCAATCGAGAAGTGTTCAGCAAATTTTTTAATAAACATATCCACTTCACCTTTTGGTCCTATCCATTCAGGAAGATGCAAGTGAGCATAGTTTTTCTCAATTTGGGTAAACCCTTTGTATGATTGAAGGGCATTTCGCAGTAGTTCAATAAAGTTTGCTTTTTCTTGACGACTCATGTTCTGTTCCTTATTAGTATTATTTTTATAATGGAATATAGCTTATATAGACTTAATTTTAAAAATAAAAGCTAAAAAAAGATGCTATAGAAAACAAAGGATAATAGATTAAAGTAGAGTTAGATTTATCCTCTGATATAATGTGGAAAATGATTAAATAATGTAAATAATTTAAACTTAAAAAGGAAAAAAATGTCAAATGAAGAAGAGCCAAAGTTAAAAAAAATAGTTGATGCTGCTGATGGATTAAGTTTAGGAATTTCCATGGTTGTTGCTGTACTTTTGGGTGTAGGGCTTGGACTACTTATGAAAAATTTGTTTAATACACCTTGGTTACTGTGGGTAGGTGTATTTTGGGGGGTGGCGGCAGCCATACTTAATGTTTATAAAGCTTATGACAAACAGAAAAAATCATTAGATGAGTTGGCTGATGACCCACGCTATCGACATAAAAAATATGAAGAAGATGATGAGGATGATAAATATTAATGGATAAAGCTATTGTTGCACTGCTTATTACGGATATAGGAGTGATACTATTCTCTTATTTTTTAGGAGGAAGTTCAACTCTTCTTAATACACAGATAGGTTTTTTAACATCATCATTGGTACTATTGGGTTCTATGAAAAGTTATTACTCTATGGTAGAGGGTCGATTAAATGTAGGTTCTATACCTGATGATGAACGTGACACCTTAGATAAATTAGAAGACCCATATGATTTGTACGATGATGAAAAACAAGAAGAGGATAAAGAGAAGAGTCTACAAGAGGTAGTAAAAGAGGAGCGTGAAAATTTAAAGAAAAATCGTAGAAGCTTTTTCGATACAGCAAAAGACTCTAAAGCAGCATTCTCTTTTTATAGATTAGGTGCTTATATTTTACTTATTCTTGGATTTTTTTATCTTAACAATAATAAAATATTAGAGATACCCTTTTATCTTATATCTCTTTTTATTCCTACTGTAGTGGTTGTAATATCTCTAATGCGTAAAAGTTGATAGTCTAAGACTAAGGTTTTTTTAGTATAATTATATATAGATAATTTTATTATAAGGTAAATATATGGCAAAGAGTTTATATGAGACTTTAGGTATAAGTGAAAAAGCTAGTGCTGATGAGATAAAAAAAGCATATCGTAAATTGGCTAGAAAATATCATCCTGATGTAAACAAAGATAAAGAGGCTGTAGATAAGTTTAAAGAGATAAATGCAGCCTATGAAGTACTTTCAGATAAGAAGAAAAAAGATGAGTATGACATGTATGGTGACCAGATGTTTGGAGGTCAAAACTTTCATGACTTTGCTCAAAATCAAGGAAATGTTGATCTTGATGATCTGCTTAGAAGCATCTTTGGTGGAGGAGGCTTTGGTGGAGGTTTTGGTGGTGGACCACAATCGGCACCAGACCTAGACCAGCGTACTTCTATTATTGTTCCTTTTGATGTCTCTATTATTGGTGGTAAGCATAATATTACTGTTGGTAATGAGAGTTTTGATATTAAAATTCCTGCTGGTATAAAGAGTGGTGAGACCCTTAGAGTGCGAGGTAAAGGAAATCAAGGTATGGGGAAAAGAGGCGATTTACTTATAAAAGTAGAGGTTGCCAACTCTCCAATATTTGAACGAAAAGAGAGTGATTTATATATGAATATGGATGTCCCTCTAAAATCAGCACTTTTTGGTGGTAAGGTTGTTGTAGAGACATCTATTCATGAACCTATAACACTGAAAGTTCCCAAAAATACAAAAAATGGGCAGAAGTTTAGAGTGAGAGGTAAAGGTGTAACCGATAGAAAATCATCATTGACAGGTAACCTCTATCTTACAGCCAACATAGTATTGCCAAATGTGGATGAGATGGATGAAGAGTTAAAAACTATGTTAAAAGAGAGACTTGAACCTTTAGATACAGAGGGACGTGATGCATAGTTACGATGAACCTGTATATCTTATATCTGTTGTTGCCTCGATTTTAGACATTCATCCACAGACACTAAGACAGTATGAGAAAGAGGGACTTATAGAGCCTTCTCGTACACAGGGGCGTATGCGTCTTTACTCTCAACGAGATATTGACAAAATTAAATTTGTACTGCAATTAACCCGTAAAATGGGTATCAATCTTGCTGGTGTTGATGTAATTTTAAAACTTAAAAAGCAGATGGATAGCATGAATGCAGAGATTTTAGAGTTAAGAGAAGAGCTAAGTAAAACAAATCGTAATGGCTCAGTTCAACCTAGTAAAGCTGTTGTAACTACTGGCAATTACGATATTATTATTTTTGGAGATTAATCTCTACTCATTAGAGTTAATCTCTTTTTAATACTATTTTTATCTCGCTCTATACTAAGAGTAATGGTCTCATTTGGGCTATAATCGATGATAATACGTCGTAAATCGTCATGGTCTACAACTTTTACTCCATTGACTTCATAAATTAAATCTCCAACTTGAAGTTCTGCTCTTTGTGCTGCAGAGTATGGCTCAATACCTGTAACAATGGCTCCTTGCTTATGTCTATAAAAACGTTCATTTTTTTTGCTTATACTCTCTATTCCTACACCCATAAATCCACGATAGACTTTTCCATCTTTTATAAGTTTTTGAACAATATTTCTCATCATGTCCACAGGTATGGCAAAACCTATACCATTATTACCTCCACTCTCTGAGAGTATGGCAGAGTTTATTCCTATGAGTGCTCCACGAGAGTCAATCAACGCTCCCCCTGAGTTACCAGGGTTTATAGAGGCATCGGTTTGTATAAAGTTTTCATATTGATTAATGCCTACATGATTTTTATTGAGTGCAGATATAATTCCTTGAGTAACAGTCTCTCCTACACCAAAGGGGTTACCAATGGCAAAAACAACATCACCTAGTTGAATATCTTTAGCACGACTTAGTTTAATGGGTGTTAAATTTTGGGCATCTATTTTTATAACAGCCAAATCACTTCCTTTGTCCGTACCAATTACTTTGGCAATATACTCTTTTTTAGAATTGTTCATAGTAATGGTTATCTCATCGGCACCTTTTAGTACATGATTATTGGTAACGATGTATCCGTCTTTTGAGATAATAACGCCAGAACCTAAGGAGAGGGCTTTTTTTCTTTGTGCGTTATTAAGTATAGGACCTCTCTGTTCAAAATACTGTCCTGTATAAGGGTCAAAAAATAGACGACTTGGACCTCGTCTATTTTTCATTATGGTACTTGTTGAAATATTAACCACAGCATTCATAGACTCTTTAAGTATACTGCTAAAAGATAAAATCTCATTTTGACCATTGGGTAGTTTATGTTTCGGGTTAGGGGGTGCGTTTTCAAATGTGATTTCTCCCGAAAATAGAGAGACACTCAATAGGGTTGATAGTAAAAGAGTCTTTGTCATGTAGCCTTCCTTTATAGTTATTCTGAAAGTGTTATTATAAAGTTTGTCAGGAAATAGGAGGAGTATAAGGGGGTATGTATTACTTTATAATAACTAAGTACATTAAGAGTTAAGGAGGATATCTTAATGTACATCTTTCATGTTTGTATTATAGGATGTTTATATAAACCGATTGCTAATTGAATATTAACCTTTTATTAACATAATAAAAAACTAATTTAAACTATATATTTTTAAAGCATTTTCTAAATCATCAGGGGTATCTATACCAAAACTTTTTGAGTTGACTTTGACCATAGATATCTCATAACCATGATATAAAGCACGAAGTTGCTCTAGTTTCTCTATATCTTCTAAAGGAGCAGGAGTAAGTTTGCAGAAGGTCTCTAAAGATTTTTTAGTAAACCCATAAATACCTAAATGACCTTTGTACTCATTAAAATGGTGGTCGCGAGGGTAAGGGATTTTAGCTCGTGAAAAATAGAGGGCTAAGTTATCATCTGTAGTAACAAGTTTTACAATATTTGGGTCATCTGCTTCAGGATTATTTATTATCTTATAACAAGAGTTCATCATTATCTTTTTATTATTTCTATTTTTAGTAGTTAAGTCAAAAACTGCTTTAACCACTTCTTTTTCTATAAAAGGTTCATCTCCTTGTACATTAATAATCACCTCATCATCATTTAGATTTAATTTTTCAGCTGCTTCATAAATTCGGTCAGTACCTGAGTTATGCTTGTCAGATGTCATAATAGCAATTATATTATGCTCTTTTGCAATAGCTATAACCTCTTCTGAATCGGTTGCAATAGCAACTTTATCTATACGCTCAACGGCTTTGGCTGTTCGTATAACCATAGGTAGACCAGCTATGTTAGCTAAAACTTTATTGGGAAAACGAGAAGAACCTATACGTGCAGGGATAATAATCATATAACCTCTTTTACTATATTAGATAAAGGGATTTTATCATAATTTTTTAAAAAAACTACAAGTTAAAATCATTTATATTAGATAAATATTAAGTAATTTATCAATAAAATTTATGATTAAGTTGACTTATTAATAAAACTTATGTATAATAATTATATAACAAAATTTCAAAGGACTTATTTATGAAAAAAATTATTTTACTCTCTGCAATGACATCGTCAATGCTTTTAGCAACAAATGGTGATAATCTTATCTCTTTAGGAGCAGAATCAAGAGCAATGGGTGGAATAGGTGTTGCAATGCCTATGGGAACTGACTCCGTATTTAAAAACCCATCTTGGTTAGCAGATGTTAAAGGTGCTGAAGCGATGTTTGGTGCAACCTTGTTTATGCCAGATGTTAAAGCAAAAAATGGAAATGCCAATGGGAAAGAAGCAACAAGTAAAGCTGATATCTCACTGATACCAGCTGTTGCACATGCTGATAGATTTGATGAAAACTGGGCTTATGGTGTAGGTATGTTTGGTGTCTCTGGTATGGGTACTGACTATAGAAATGAAAATGGAGCAACACCTGCAGATAACAAAGGTCTCTCAGATATGAGAACAAACTTTCAATATATGCGTTTTGTTCCATCTATCGCATATAAACAAGACAACTTAAGAGTTGGTGCTGGTTTAACATTGGCATATGGTGCATTAGATATGTCAGCTGTAATGCCAACTGACCCTCTAAACCCTGCTACTTATGCACAACGTGGTGGTGGAATGAGTGATGACTTTGGATTTGGTTTTCAGTTAGGAGCAGGATATACAGTAACTCCAGAAATTAACTTAGGTGCTTTCTATCAGAGTGAAGTAGCTACTGAGTATGAAAATGTTTTTGACTTTAATATGGATGGACGTTATGACAATCTAAAACTTTCTCAACCTGCAGAATATGGTGTGGGAATAGGTTATAACAATGGTACTTATAGAGCAAGTTTAGATGTAAAACAGATTCAGTGGTCAGATGCAGATGGTTATGATGCATTTGGTTGGGATGACCAAACAGTTATCTCTTTAGGTGCTGGTTATAAAGTAAATCCTAACTTAGAGTTACGTGCAGGTTATTCTCAAGCTGATTCTCCTATAGATGATAGTTTCTCTGCTGCAACTGTAGGTGGTACACCAATGCCAGCTGGAAATGTTGGTTACTTTAATATGATGGGATTCCCTGCTATTTCTGAAACACATATTACAGCTGGTTTAGGATACACCATTACAAAAAAAGTTGGTGTAGACTTGGCATTTGTTCACTCTCCTAAAGAGACACTTAAAGCTATGAATATGCAAGTAACTAACGAACAAAATTCAATTTCAGGTGCATTAAAATATAATTTTTAATCTCTAAACCTTGATAGAGTCGGGGTAAGATACCTCGACCTACAAAATCTCTCTCAACTCTTACTTTATCATGTTATAATCCCCCCTTTACTTTTTAGGAGATTTATATGGAGATATTACTGGTAGCTGTTGGTGTCTTGGTTGGTACCCTTTCAGGATTTTTTGGTATAGGTGGAGGGATGATATTGGTTCCTATTCTTATGCTTTTAGGTATTGATATTAAAACAGCCATTGGAATCTCAATAGTTCAAATGGTATTCTCTTCCTTTTATGGCTCATACCTTAACCACAAAAAAGGTTCATTGATTGTAGGTGAGGGTATATGGGTTGGTGTTGGTGGTTTTGTTGGTGGAGCCATAGGAGCTTATGTCTCAGACATGGTACCTGAACAAATATTACAGTTTCTGTTTTTAGGACTACTTATTTTTGCACTCTACCGACTTTTTTCTGCTAAAGTTTCAGAGAGTGGTGAAGTTAAAACCCTTGACCCTAAGGTTCTTTTTATTGTAGGTTTTGTTATAGGTATTTTTGCTATCTCACTCGGTGTTGGTGGCTCCATACTTCTTACTCCTATTTTAGCTGGTTTCCTTCACTATCCTATCAAAAAGGCTGTTAGTGCAGGGCTTTTCTTTGTTGCTTTCTCTTCGGTTGCTGGTCTTTTTATGAAACTATCAACGGGGACTATGGACTTAGAAAAGGGTATCTATGTAGCAGTAGCTTCACTTGTTGGGGTCTACATAGGTATATGGCTAAAAGACCATGTTACAGCATCTAAGCATAAATTTTACCTAATGATTATGTACTCAGTGGCACTCTTAATTTTAATAAAAAAAATGTTTTTAGGATAATATAATATGAAAAATCAAAAAATAGAAGTCTATGGGGCTAGAGAAAATAACTTAAAAAATATAGATATAAAAATTCCCAAAAATCAGTTGGTTGTTATTACAGGTATCTCGGGAAGTGGTAAATCCACTTTGGCTTTCTCTACACTCTATGCAGAGGGGCAACGTCGTTACATAGAGTCTCTCTCCTCTTATGCTCGTCAGTTTTTAGGTCGTGTAGGTAAACCAGAAGTAGACAAAATAGAGGGTTTAACACCTGCTATTGCCATAGACCAAAAGACTACATCAAAAAACCCACGCTCTACAGTGGGGACTATTACAGAGATTTATGATTACCTACGTCTGCTTTTTGCACGAGTAGGTAAACAGCACTGTCATGAGTGTGGTAAACCCATCTCCTCTATGGCTGCATCAGACATCATTGAAGAGGTTTTAAAACTTCCAAATGGTGCAAAACTAGTCATCATGGCTCCTTTAG
>Ga0256832_1001769_pt1 | contig 14729 bp, 8 predicted proteins | sample 134614metaG_FD_190534 | JGI IMG/M metagenome (GOLD analysis project Ga0256832, IMG submission 190534) | Hydrothermal vent microbial communities from Lau Basin, Pacific Ocean - 134-614 | ecosystem: Environmental > Aquatic > Marine > Hydrothermal vents | place: Pacific Ocean: Lau Basin | collected...
AACGCAATCGTCTCCGCAATCCACAGGCCCAAAGCTTCCAACCAACTTGCAGGCGGGGTCTTCCGTATCTCGAATGAGAATGGGATAAACCGTGGTGGAATCACCGAGGAAAGGCCCAATGGTTACGGGCAAATCGGCATAGCTGTACGGGCCATAAATCTGGCCATCTGCCTTGATTTTAAAGTGACCGCCCTGGCCATCGTGCTGAAAATCCACATCCAACATGAAAAGTCCGTTTTCACAGGGCCCCGGCTCTGTAACCAGATCGTGCAAATCGCAGGGCAGGCAGGCAGACATATCCACGGCCACCGAAGCACAACAATCAGGCAGGTCGTTCATGCAGACGGTTATTTCGCCTTCCGGCAAATCCCCGCAGGGCAAAACGACCTGCAACGGCAAATCTTCCAGGCTAAAGAAGCCCAAAAACTCGCCATTGTAGAAAAGATCAAAATGGTCCTGGTCGGTGTTTTCTACCGAAAAATCAATCTGATAAAGCAGGCCGTCATCGGTAGGCTCTATAAAATCTGCCACCAAATCGCCAATGGCACAAGGCGGAGCCGTAACCGTGCAAATATTGTCCAAACCGAGTTCCTGACCGCCAATGGTCAGGGTTTCAACAGGGCCTAAAATAGTAATGTAACCGCTGATGTTGCTGACATCAGGCGCCGGCGTCAGGTGAATGTTGAAGCCGGGGATGTCTTGCAGCAGCAATTCCTGGAAGTTATTCAGCACAAACAACTCGCCGCCGTTGATGGCAAAGTTTTCCTGACCTCCGCCATCTACAAAACCAAAGGAAACCGCAACAACGGGCTCAGCCAGCCCCGTAAAATCAAAGACCATGTTGATGTTGCTGACAAAGGCATAATTTCCCGTAAGGGGGTTCCCCGGAGGGCCAAAACTGCCATCGTCAATGGTAGCGTTGAGAAAAGCTTTGCTGCCGTCAAAGTAAGTGAAACTATCCACACTCACACTCACATCGTCTTCCACAAAAGCTATGTCGCCGGCCTGCATGCCGGAAGCTGTGCCATAAATGGTACCAACTTCCAAATCTTCCATCTCGACGCACTGGCCGGCACAATCTACCTCGCCAAATTCTACCGAATCACCACAGTCGGGGAATTCTACATCCTGAACGGCAAATTCAAAAAAGGTGCTTCCATCTCCGCTAAGCGGGCCAATGATCACGGGCAGATCATCATAGGAATAAGTACCGTAATCCATGCCATTGCCATGCACGCTAAAGCCAAAGTTGCCGGTGTTCTCATGTTCAAAGGAAAGAGCCACGAAGAATTGGCCGTCTGCCTGGCAAGGCAACTGTTGCAGCTCGAGGTTCGAAATGCTGCAAACAGGCGCCACATTGTCGAGGTACAGGCAGAGATTGTCAAAGGCCAGTTCCTGGCCGCCCAGGACAAAAGTCTCTATGGGTACTCCATATACAAACAGAAAACCAATCTCATCGGCCGTATTCGGCAGAAGCACTACCTGTACATTGGGCAACAAGTTCGGCAGGTCGGTAAAACTCTCAAACTGAATGAGATCGCCTCCATTGATAGAGATGTTGTTGACTCCTCCAAAATAAGCAAAGCCTATGCGCAAAGCAGCAACGGGATGGGGCAAGTTGGTAAAGTCAAAGCCCACATTGATGTTGGAAGCCAGACCGGCAATGCCACTGATGGGGGCAACCGGCTGGGAAACAGGCACTTCATCGAAGAGCACATTGCCAAATACATCCGGCCCGCTGGGCAAAATCAATCCATGCACACTCATCAAGACGCCCTCGGCATCATAGACCACATCTCCGGGGGCATTTCCATTGGAAGAGCCCCAGAGCGTCCCCGGCTCTATGTCTTCAAAATCGAGACAAAGATCCGAGCAATCAACAGGGTCTATAACCGCAATGTCATGGCAGTCGGCATTGACCACATCCTGAACCACCACTGCCACAGGCAAAGCGCCAAAGCCGGGAATGGGCCCTACGGTTACGGGCAAATCTGCATAGTCAAAAGGCCCATAGGGCTCCCCATCCACATGAACGACAAAGCCCTCGGGGCCTACATTGCCGTAATCAAAATCAACGGACAGGCTGTAGGTGCCTTCCCCGTCGCAGGAGAAAGGCTGAGCGCTGACATTGGCGATTTGGCAATCGTTCAGGAGTTGGCCACAGACCTGGTCAAAGAAAAATTCCTGCCCGCCGATGAGCAGTTCTTCAACTTCGCCAAGCAGCACAATAAGCCCTGTGTTGTCAGGGCTGTTGGCAGGATGCTCGACGAGCAATTCTACGCCGGGCGCTACGTTGGAGGGAAAGCCATCCGGTGTATCGGCCACCCAAAGGTCTCCTCCATTGACAGAAATGTTTTCATACCCTCCTGCATCATAATAAGCCAGGATAACACCACTTACCGGATGAGGTAGATTGCTGAAATCAAAGACCATGCTCGCATTCGATGCGGCTATATAAGTACCCGACAAAGCGGGCGGTCCTATCGGCAAGGGACTATCGGAAGCTTCCAATGCGCCAAGCGCCACAGCCTGGCCGTTGGGGTTGTGCAAAACCTCTAAATACATAGACACGCCGGCCTCATCATAAATAAAATCCCCGGCCGCATAGCCCGTAGGCGGGCCGTAAATGCCCAAGTCCATCTCTTCAAATTCAATACAAAAATCGGGCTGTTGTGCAGTCAGACCAAAAGCCAAGAGCAAGAAGCTCAAAAAAGCAAGCGGAGTGCGTAGAAATCGGTAGTTCATGGTCCTGTGTTTTTCAAATGATGTAATCGGTTTGGTTTTGCGGGTTACGCAGGGTGCGCTAAATTTTGGTTTTTTCATGGTACAAAAATGTAGCGACAAAAGCCGGCAAAAAAATACATTTTTGGGCTTTTTTTGGATTTTTTTAATCAACATAACGTCTAAAATGCCTATATTTACAGCACTCTATGCAGCGCTATTTTTGGATTTTTTTGATAAAGTTATTTTTATGACCCGCCATCCACTCATCCAGGCCCTGCGCACCCTGTCCAGAGCTGAAATGCGTCGCTTTCGCGAAATGGCAGAATCTCCCTATTTCAATAAACACCGGGATGTGCGCAAATTGATCGCTTTTTTAGAAAAAATCTATCCCGATTTCTCAGCCCGCAAATGTAAAAGAGCCCGCTTGGCCGCCCAGTTATTTGCCGAAAGGCATAAAACTAAAACTGTACAAACCAAAACAGACGGCCCTCATCAGGACACCGGCATGAATGCTGCAGAAAAACACCTCGCCGTAGTATTTACCTATGCCTGGCGGCTTTTCCGCGAATTTGCAGCTCAGGAACAGGAGCGGGGCGAAAAAACCGAAAAACTGCTGAGGCAGCTGGTCTTCTTCCGACAACGCGGGCTCTTTAAAATCTACACCAAACAACAAGCAAGCCTGAAAAACAGGCTCAAAAACAGCCCGATGAGAGACAGCCGGCACTACCTGCAAGCCCTGCTCCTTGAGTCCGAGCTCAATCACTACCACAATATACGAAATACCTATGAATCTGCTAAACACCTCGTGCGCAAACAGCAGGCCTTAGACTCCTTTTTTTTCAGCGAAAAACTCAAAGATGCCTGCGAGTTGCACATCCGCAACAAGATCACCAAAACGACTTACGAGCTGTCTATGCTCGAACACGTTCTGCAAGAAACGGATTATCCCCCGGCATCTCATCAACACCTTGCAGCCGTCGTGGTGTACCGGCAAATCCTGCTGCTGCTCCAAGGCAGCCCATCTGCCCAATACAAAGAGGTGCTCAAAAATATCCGGGAAACTGAATCTGCTTTCAGTCGGGAAGAATTGCAAAACATCTACAATTATTTGCAAAACTATTGCATCGAGCAGATCAATTCGGGACAAAGCGCGTACCTGCGCAAAGCTTATGATCTCTATCAACTGCAACTCCGGCAGGGGCTTCTGCTCGACGAACGCGGTTTCTTACCCGAATGGCATTACAAAAACATCACCACCATCGGGCTACGCCTCGGCGAGACGGAATGGGTTCATCAATTCATCCACGAATACCGGGAGCAATTGCCGCCCGATGCCCGTGAAGCGGCTTTCACCTTCAATCTCGCTGCCTGGCATTATGCCTGTGCAGAATACAAACAGGTCTTACAGCTATTGGTACAACTGGAATACAGCGACTTCCGCTACTACCTCGGCGCCAAGGCTCTGTTGCTGCGCACCTATTACGAATTGGAGGAATACGAGGCACTGGCCTCATTGGCAGAGGCCTTCAGGCAATACCTCAAGAGGCACAAAATTCTGGCAGATGAGCGCGTCAAAGCTTTTCGGAAATTGTTGCGCTTCACGCGCAGGGCGCTCTTGCTGAAAATCGAAAAGGGCTTGCACCGCAAAGAAAAATTTCTCCGCGACAAGCAGAAGTTAGAAGCGGATATTCAAAAAGCCGGCACCATCATCAACAAAGAATGGCTGGCAGAAAAGGTAGAACGGTTATAAAGCACGCTTACTCTTCCAGCGCGGCCTCCAACTCCGGCGTCAACTCCAGGTTGTGGAAGACATTCTGCACGTCATCGTCATCTTCCAGAGCCTCGACCAGGGCCAGCACTTTGCGGGCTGTTTCCAAGTCCACTGTGCTGGTGGAAGTGGGAATGCGCTCTAAGGTGGCACTTTGGGGCTCTATGCCCAGTTCCTCCAATTTCTTTTGCATGTTGCCAAAGTCTTCAAAGGCTACCGTGATGGTGATCTCGCCGGTCTCTTCGTCTATCTCAATGTCTTCGGCTCCGCCGTCAATGAGCTCAAGCTCCAAGTCTTCGGGATCGTGCTCGCCGGGCTTAATGACGAAGATACCTTTGCGCTCGAAGAGATAATCCACAGAACCGGAAGTGGACATGGTGCCTCCGCGCTTACTGAAGGTAGCGCGCACACTGGCTACGGTGCGATTCAGGTTGTCTGTAGTACACTCGACAAAGATGGCGACACCACCCGGGCCATAGCCCTCATAAGTAGGCTGATAAAGCGCCGTAGCGCCCGAATCCACAGCCTTTTTGATGGCCCGCTCAATGTTGTCCTTGGGCATGTTGACGCCCTTGGCATTGGCTATGGCAAGACGCAGCCGGGGATTAAACTCAGGGTCTCCACTGCCGCCTTCCTTCACCGCCACCGTGATTTCTTTAATAATGCGACCAAATATCTTCGAGCGCTTGGCATCCTGAGCGCCTTTCTTGTGCTTAATCTTTGACCACTTATTGTGTCCTGCCATGCTTCAGATCTTTTTGTGAGCTCGGAAAGCGCAAAGATAAGAAGAATTGAGAATTCTCCATTCAATTGCGTATCTTTACCCGCAGATATGCATAACCAGATAAGACCATGACCGACACTTCTCCACACACCAATACGCCGCCTTACATTCATCGCGACATCAGTTGGCTTTCCTTCAATTATCGCGTTTTGCAGGAGGCCAAAGACCCTTCCGTGCCGCTCTTTGAGCGCATTAAATTCATTGCGATCTACTCCAACAACCTCAATGAGTTCTTCCGCGTGCGCGTGGCCTCCCTGCGCAACCTCTACCGCATTGGCAAGAAAACCAAAAAAGAGCTGGATTTCGAGCCCAAGGCAGTACTCAAACAGATCATGAAGATCGTAGAGGAACACCAAATCGAACTGGAGAAAATCCTGGAAGAAGAGCTCATCCCCGAGCTGCGGCAAAACAACATCTACCTGCTGCGCCGCCTGGAATTGAATGAAGAGCAACGGGAATTTGCCCAATCCTACTTCAACCAATACATGCTCCCTTACGTACAACCGGTGTTGCTGATTAAAAACAAAATACGCCCCTTCCTCAACAATGCCCAATTGTACATGTCGGTACTCATGAAAGACAAGGAAGACCCCCAAGGCGATGACTGGTATGCCATCGTCAAGATTCCCTCAGATCACCTGCCGCGCTTCATACAGCTTCCTTCCAAATCCAACCGGCATGACCTGATCATCTTAGACGACATCGTGCGTTTTTCCCTTTCGGAAATGTTCCCCGGTTATCAGATTGAAGACACCTATTCCATCAAGCTCACCCGCGATGCCGAGTTGTACATAGACGATGAATTTTCGGGCGACCTCATTGCTAAAATCAAAGCCAGCCTCACCAAGCGGCATGTCGGCCCTCCTTCCCGCTTCGTCTATGACCGCCAAATGCCGGAAAAGCTCCTCAACTTCCTCTGCGAAACCTTCAACCTGGAAAAACGCATTGACCTCATCGCCGAGGGGCGCTATCACAACAACTTCGACTTTTTCAAATTTCCGGACTTCGGCATGAAGCACCTGAAATACCCGCCCATGCCTCCCCTCTCCTACAAACCTCTCGAAGAAGCCGAGGATTTCTTTGAGGCCTTATCCGAAGAAGAACACCTGCTCAATTATCCCTACCATTCCTACGAATCGGTGGTGCGCTTTTTTGAAGAGGCTGCCCGCGACCCGCAGGTTACTCACATCAAACTCATCCAATACCGCGTAGCCCGCAAGTCGCGCATCATGGAAGCCCTGAAAAAAGCCGTCAAAAAGGGTAAACAGGTTTTCGCCTTTATCGAAGTAAAAGCCCGCTTCGATGAAGAGGCCAACCTCTCCTGGGGCGAAGACCTCCAAAAAGCCGGCATCAATGTGCGCTACAGCTTCCCCGGGCTTAAAGTACACGCCAAAGTAGCTCTCATACGACGTGTTGAGAATGGAAAATCCAAACTCTACGCCTATATGAGTACGGGAAATTTCCATGAAGGTACGGCCAAAATCTACTCCGACTTTGGCTTCTTCACCACCGATCCCCGCATCACCAAAGAAAATGCCCGCCTCTTTGCTTTTTTGGAAACCATGAAGCTGCCGACGCACCAATTCGAACACCTGCTGGTCGGGCAGTTCAATCTTCGCTCAGACCTCATCGCCAAAGTAGAGCGCGAAATAGCTTTCGCCAAAAAAGGCAAAAAGGCCCACATCCTCCTCAAGCTCAACAGCCTGCAGGATCGCGAAATGATCGAACTGCTCTATCGCGCCAGCCAGGCAGGCGTAAAAATACAGCTCATCATCCGGGGCATCTGCTCGCTCGTACCGGGCATCCCCGGCATCAGCGAAAACATCGAAGCCATCAGCATCATAGATCGCTTTCTCGAACACGCCCGCGTTTTTGTCTTCCACAACAATGGGGAGGAAGAAATTTACTTTTCCTCTGCTGACTGGATGGTGCGCAACCTGCGCCACCGCATTGAAACAGCTGTGCCGGTGTACAACAAAAAATTCCGGAAAATTATCAAAGACATCCTCCAAATACAACTCGCCGACAACGTCAAAGCCCGCGTCATTGATGCCGAACACAGCAATGCCTATCGCGGAGACAGCAGCGACCTGCCCATACGTTCCCAGGTGGAGACCTACTACTACTTCAAGCGCATCATGAAACAGTAGAGAGCACTCATAAATTCTTGTGCGTGCCGTCGCAGAAAGGCGGTTTGCCGGTCTGCTTACAGCCGCAAAGAGCTACCCGTTTGGGTTCTTCCAGCTCAAATACCAAAGGCTTAAAGCCCGTACCTTTATGCGAACCATCACAAAAGGGTTGCTTTTGGCTGAGGCCACAGGCACACCAGGCATATTTGCCGGCATCTAAGTCCAACACATAAGGCGCTTTTTGGGCAATTTTGGGTTTATCCATGGGTGACAGTTTTTTAGGTTATCGAAAATAACCAGCCAGTTCCTCCTGAAAATACTGCAAGGCATTGCGTACCGGCAGGGGCATGCCGCCGCCAAGCGCACAAAGCGAACCGCGCTCCAGGGTGTCGAGCAGGTCGTCGAAGAGTGTGGAGTCAATGCGATAATCCTCTTCGTTCTGTGCTTTCTGCAAAAGTTCCCGCCCGCGGACGGAGCCGAGCCGGCAGGGAAAACACTTTCCGCAGCTCTCTTTGGCCGTAAAGTCAAAAAGATGCTCCAGGTATGCTATGAGGGGCATGTCTTCCGGCACGCAAAGCACCGATGCATGACCCAGCAGAAAACCCTGCTCCTTGAAAGACTCAAAGTCTATGGTCAAATCCGGAATTTTATGAACGGGCACCAAGCCCCCCAGCGGGCCGCCTATGTGCAGTGCCTTAACCGGTTTGCTAAAACCACCGGCCAGCTCTTCCACGACTTTTTGCAGGGGCGTCCCCATAGGCACTTCGTAAACTCCGGGCTTTGTAAAGCCGCTGTCGAGAGAGAGGAGCTTAGTCCCCGTGGAATGTTCGGTGCCTGTTTGCCGAAAGGCATCTCCCCCTTTCAAAGCAATCCAGGGCAGGCTGGCGAGCGTTTCCACATTATTCACCACAGTGGGCTGCAAGAACAGGCCTTCCTCCACCGGAAATGGCGGGCGCGTGCGCACCATGGGGCGCTGCCCTTCGATGGATGCGAGAAGAGCCGTTTCTTCGCCACAGATGTAGGCCCCCTGGGCGCGTATGACTTTGAAGTGAAAGTCAAAATCCGTATCGAGAATGTCCTTTCCCGCGCAGCCGGCTGCTTCCAATTCTGCAATGGCTTTCTCTGCGGCCTCTATGGCTTCGGGATATTCTCCGCGAATGTAGAGAATACCCCGCGAAGAGCCCACGGCATAGCCGGCCAAAATCATGCCCAGCAGCACCTTGTGGGGCCGCTCTTCCAGCAAGAAGCGATCGGTGAAGGCAGCGGGATCGCCCTCATCGGCATTGCAGACGATGTACTTTTGCAAGCCTTCTGCCTGAGCGCAAAATTCCAGTTTCAGGCCAATCGGAAAACCCGCGCCGCCACGGCCCCGCAATTGCGAAGTCTTTACTTCGGCAATCCACTCTTCAGGGCTATGGGCCAAAATCTCGCGCAGGCAGGTTTGCCAGGATTCAACACCCTCATCGGGGGCTGTCAGGATATCTTCACCCATGCTTTCCACCAGATACCGGCCGTTGGCCGGCACTTCGGTCTCCTCCCCGCCCTTAAACAAAGCCTCGAGTTGCTCAGCACTCAGGGCCGAGTAATTTTTGCCCTTGTACTGAAAAGCTGCATTCTCATGGCAACGCCCCAGACAGGTCATGTGGCCGATTCTTTCAGCCGGCACATATTTGCGCAATTGCGCTTCCAAAGCCTCTTGGGTGCCCGCGCACAGGCAGGAACTCCCATCACAGATATAGACCTCCTTACCCCGGTTTTCGGGTTTGAGGAAGTCGTAAAAGGTCGTCGTCCCATAGACAGGCGCCTCTCCCAGCAAAAACTCCTCCGCCAGTTCGCGCAAGGCTTCCTTTGAGGGGGCACCGCCATTTTCGGCAGCAAGGCGCGCCATGCGCTCAAAGAGGTTGTCGTCTAAGCCCTTGCGGGCGGAAAGGTGGCTTTGGTTCTTAGACATGGTGCGGGCAGTTGGTGGTGCAAAAAGAATCTCTATTTGGCAAAGATAAGCAAAATAGAGATTACTCTTTGACAAACTGCTGCCTCCAAAATCCCCGTTCGCTGCGAACCAGCAGGGTATATACCCCGGGCGCTAAGCTCTGCACTTGCAGGAAATACTCCCGGCTGCCCTCTGGCAGGCTCAAAACCCGCAATTCGCGCCCCTGAGCATCAAACAAAAGCAGTCGGGCTTCTGCGGAAAGTGCCTGCCCCCAAGACAGATGCAACTCGCCCTGCGTCGGATTTGGCGAAAGCCAAAAATCCTGCAACAAGACATCATCAACAGCCACATCCGGGTTGTAAACCGCCAACACTTCCACCGGTTCGCTTTCGCAAAACTTACCCGGCACCATGACCTGCCAATCATAGAAATAGTAGTAGTACTCTTCTCCAAAGTTGGTATCGAAAATGCTGAGTACGCCAGGCACTTCATAGGGGTAAACGACTCCGGCCCCTTTGCTGCGCTGGAGTCTCGGCCCCTGAAAACCCAGTTGCTGTTGATTAACAGTGCTATTTGTTGTGAGCTTCAAGCCATCAGCCTGAGGCACCTCAAAGTTGAGCTCAATGGTTGACTGGCCTTCCGGCACATCAATCAGCAGGCTTTGCAGGACGTTGTCGCCTGCATCTAACAGCACTATTTCACGCTGCCCTTCCATATCTGTATAGACCGTAACGCTCTGCAAAATAAACGGCTTGTAAGCATCGAACAGCAAAGCTCCATTGTATTGATTTCCACTATAAAGCTCATCGCCCGTAGGCTCTGCCTGGCCTGCATTATACGAACCCGGAGCTTCTAAAGTATCTACGTTGACAACATAGTAAGCCGTCGTCGCAGACAAGGGCGGTGTTGTAAAAGTATTGCCTTCACCCAGCAAATTCCCATCCGGCTGGTCATACCACAAGAGACTTCCGGAAGACACTTCAGCCAACAGCGTAGCAGACTCGTTCAGCTGAGTGAAAGTATCATTTTGCACTTGAGGGATTCCGGGCTCCAGCACAAAGACATCTATGACATTTGATTGAAAATCGTCACACAAGCCCTGCACCGAAACGAAATAACTACCGGAGCTCTCTACCTCAATGCTTTGCGTAGTGTCTCCCGTGTTCCAGAGATAAGTATCAGCAGGCGTACTGGTCAAAACAGCAGTTTCACCATAACAAAAGGCCGAATCGCCTTCGATACTGATGGAGGGTGTTTCATCCGGGTCAACGACCACCTCTACTACGGGCGAGCTGCCCGTGCAACCCAGGCTATCGGTAATCTCTACGGAATAAGCTCCTGCCTCACTGACGAGAATGCTCTGCGTCGTATCCCCCGTATTCCACAAATAAGCCATGGCTCCATCAGGGGCTGAAAGCGTTACGCTCTCGCCACTGCAAAAGGTTGTGGAACCATCGGCTAAGACTTCTACACTGGATACTACGCAGCCATTTTCTTCAATATATAAAAATTGGTCTGCCGACACATTGGTCAACACGGTCTCGCCCCCCGCCGGCCAATAGACCACCAGAGAATCCACTTCCGTAGCCTGCCCCAGACCAAAATGCAAAGCCAGACTGTTGCTGATGCCATAGCTCTCCCCTGCTCTTACTTCACGTACTTGCACACCCCAAGGACCAAAAATTTTAGCCTTCGCCCCCACAGCTGAACGGTTGCTCACCGTACCCTCTAAAGTAAGTGTCAGAAAGTGATTGCCCGTACCTCCGTCATTCAGCCAGATGAGGTCCGGATTATAAGAGGGCGAAGTATAAATCTCAGCATAACCCGCATAAATATCTATGTAGCCATCGTGGTTCAAATCGCCCAGACCAAAGGACTCCATCACCAAATCAGAAAGAACATCAACCTCTGTAAAAGTCTTGTCTCCATTGTTGTGAAACAAATGATGCGAGCCTCCGGCAACGAGGATGTCCAAATAACCGTCGTTGTCAAAATCCCGCATCAGCCCCTGAATCGGAAAAGCCGTCGCAGGCAAACCACTGCTGGCTGTGATGTCCGTGAAATGTCCGGTGCCATCATTTTCCAGCAGCATATTGGGCACGTCGTGATTCGTAATAAAACAATCGAAATCGCCATCGTTGTCAATGTCCCCAAACTCGGCCGTCCAGGATTGAGCACCTATCTTCAAGCCAAAGGCGCCGGCGCTTTCTACATAATTGTTATTGCCCAGATTGACAAACAGGGCATTGATGCGGCGGGGGTCCGTGGGGTCGCTCACCCCCTGGCGGCACTTGGCAATGTAGAGGTCCAAATCGCCATCATCGTCAAAATCCGTCCACACAGAACCGTAGTTTCCCGAATTGTCCGATGGCGGCAGCGTACTCATATCAATCCAGTCGTCGGCCATGGAAAAAGTACCATCTCCGTTGTTTCCCCAGATGCGGCTCTCCGCATCATCGTGGCAGACAAAGGCATCCAACCAGCCGTCATTGTTGATGTCTGCAAAATTTGAACATTGTGCAAACATGCCAGGCCCGGGCAGAACATCCAGCTGAAAATTAGCGCCATCATCGCTGATCCTCACGACCTTGATGTCGTTATAGATGCCACCCGTCAGCACATCGCCATGACCATCGTTGTTCACATCGGCCACACTCATGCTCCACTCAGAGCTCGAACTAACATCTGTAATGGGCACATGAGAAAACGTTCCATCCGGCTGTTGATATTCAATCATCAAATAAGTGCCATCGTCCAAGTGAACGATGTCATCCAGGCCATCACCATTCATATCCGTCACACCTATGGCTACGCCACTGTAATACGAGCCATAGCCAAGGGCGGCATTGCTGTTGGTAAAGCTGATTTGCCCAAAAGAAAGCAGGGGCAAAAAGAGAGTAGTCAAAAACAGGTAGTTTTTTTTCATGACAGTCATTTTAATTCCCTCGCAATGTACCCCCTTTTTGCCTTTCGGCAAATGCAATCAGGGCATAGAAGTTGTCATATAGGAGTCAAACACTGAAATCACAACTCTTCAAAAACGCGAGAGGTTACGTCTTGCATGGTCAATTTGGGCAAATGCACATAGCGGGCATTCAACCATTGCGCCAGGTCTCGTCCGGATTCGCAGACTTTGCGGGAGCGACGGGTGTCGAAAACGATGCAGGCATCCAACTGCTCACGCAGGGATTCACAGAGGGGCTTCAACTCGCGCATGGCATAAACTTCCCGATCTTGCTCGGAGCCGGTTTCGCGCAGAGGCTGATTGGCGCGGCCATCGGTAAAGAGCAGCAATACGACTCCCCCCACCTCTCGGCGGGCCAGGGCCTGGCGGGTCAGTTTCATGGTTTTCAGCAGGGCCGCAGCAATGGGCGTGCGCCCGCCTGCGGGAATGCGATTGAGCGCTGAGGAGGCTTTCGCCAAACTGGTGCCGGGCGCCAGCAACAAATTGGCTTCCTTGTGGCGAAAGTAGATCATAGCCACCTGATCGCGAAAGATGTAGGCTTTTTCCAGAAGGGCCAGAGCTGCCCCCTTCGCCGCGCCGAAGTGGTTGATGGCCATAGAACCGGAGCCATCTACGGCAAAAATAAAGAGCAGCCCGTTGCGCTGGCGATACTGCTTGATGCGGTAATCCTCCCGCCTGATTTTCGGGATGCCGGTTTCGCCGGCAGGGCGGTTGAGCATGGCCGCTTTAAGCGTCGCCGGAACGTCAATGCGTCCCTTACCGGGCCGGCCGGGTATGGACCTCAGATGCCGCCCCCGCTTAAAGTTCAGGCCCGTCATGTGCTTGCCTGCGCGCCGTACTTTGCCGGTATTGCCCGAAAGTACGGGCAGCGGAATTTCTCCTATCTTCTCGATGTCCAGATCGGGCAGGTCTTTGATATTTCGGCCTTTCTGCTCACCGGTATCGCCCTCGTTTTGTGGCTGTGTAGGATTGCCCCCGCGATATTCCTCTTGTTTCGGTTGCTCGGGGGCCGGGCCGGATTCCTGCTGCTGCTCCGGCGGAGCAGACATTTTCTTTTTACGCGTGCTCTTCTCGGAAATATTGTCAATGTCCAACTCATCCTCGCCCGGCATGGGCACGCCGCCCAGCCTCGTCAAATAAACCAGACGCACAGCGAGGTCAATATCCGACTGGGTAACCATGCCCCTGTGGTGCAGAGCTGCATTTGCTTTGGCACAGCGCAGGGCAAAAAGCTCTGCGCGATTGCCTTCTACGCCCGTCTGGGTAGCACTCTCGCAAAGCTCCTGGATCTGGCTGCTGCTGATCGTTACTTCCGGTAGCCACACACGCGCCCGCTCTACGCGCTCCACCAAATCGGGAGCCAGCTCCACCGGCACGCCCTTCACGACCTTATTGGCCAGAAACACCCTCCACGACAAGTGCTTGAGCGTATCCGAATACACCGTAAAAGCCACCCGCTCCGACAGCGAAGCCGGAATTTCAGCTTCCTCGGGATTGAAAGTGCCGATCAGAGAAAAACGCGCGGGAAAAACGGCGGAAAGTCCTTCACGCTCGAGCTTGACCTCACCCTCCTGCAAAGCCTGCAAAAGCGCCGCCAGCAATTCCGGCGCCAGCAAGTTGATTTCGTCAACATACAGGAAACCCCCGTGAGCCTGCGCCAGCAAGCCGGGCTGCGCCACCAATTGCCCCGATTGATAAGATTGCTCCCAGTCAACGCCCCCCACGAGACGCTCTAACGAACAGCCCAAAGGCACGTTGACAAAGGGCCTGCCTTCCGGCAAAAGGGCCTGCGCAGCCCGTGCCACCACCGTCTTGCCCGTCCCCGGAGGGCCGCCAATGAGCACGCCTTTCAAGGCTGGCTCCAAAGCCAGCAGAGAAAGCGCAATTTGCGGGTCCTTTAAGCCCGGAAAAGACATGAAGCTACGCGTTTACAGTCAAAAATGCGATTCACTCAATCAGGCGCTCTTCCGTCCGCTCTTTGACAGGGCCACAACCCATGCGCTGCATCAGGTAAATGCCCAACACCAAAGCGGTCAGTAAGAAAATGATAAGCCCTTTTTTGGTTGAACCAGGCTTGTCCTGCATGCCTCTTGGGTTTTGCTTTTTAATGAATGCCAAAGGTAGAAAAAATTTTCGGTTTTTTCTAAAGCAATGGTTCATTAAGTTTTTCTGAGGGAAATTTCCAATAAGAGCGGACAAAGCCTCCCGCTCCCCCGACCCCTGAAGGGGCGCCCACCCTTCGACCAAGCTCAGGGCCCACCCGCCTCCTTTGGAAAATGGGGTATCAAGTTGAACCGGCTAAAAAATCTGTCAGATTGAGCCTGCCGAAATCCGCGAAAACCTTCAGACTGAGCCTGCCGAAGTCCGCGTCATCTGTCAGGCTGAGTTTGCCGAAGCCCGCGTTCTATCATGTCCCTATTGGCTATCTC
>Ga0256832_1001770_pt1 | contig 14725 bp, 4 predicted proteins | sample 134614metaG_FD_190534 | JGI IMG/M metagenome (GOLD analysis project Ga0256832, IMG submission 190534) | Hydrothermal vent microbial communities from Lau Basin, Pacific Ocean - 134-614 | ecosystem: Environmental > Aquatic > Marine > Hydrothermal vents | place: Pacific Ocean: Lau Basin | collected...
ACCAAGCCGCCGGCTTCTCGCTTGAATTCTGGGGTGAAGTGTCTTCTTTTTCCCATGTCCTGTACCTCTGCGTTTCGGTGAGTATATTCCCCCCTATCGGTCGGTACAGTTTTATTAGACCACTACACTCTTCCACCCAGGGGACTTTGGGGGTGCGGGCGAGGTATTCGTCCTTGCCGCAGGCGGGGATGTAGTTGGTGCGCGGCAGGTAGTCGTCGGGGAGGGTGGTCAGGTCGAGGGTGTCGTAGTCACTGTTTTTGGTGCAGGTTTCTCGGGGTGTTTTGTTGAGCGGGTTGCCGACGAAGAAGTGCGGGCCGGAGAGTATCCACTGGCCGGGGTCTTGCGGGAACTGGGTGGCGCGCTGGATGGTGCCGTCTTTTTGCTGGTTGGTCTCGTGCCACATTTCCAGCGAGATGTATTCACCCTTGAGGTCGCCGAGGCGCGTGGGCTGGGCGGCGAATTTTTCGAGCACGCTGATGAGCTGGCGGGCGTGCAGCGCGGGCAGGCGCGCTTGCAGGGGCGGGGTGCCGGCTTCGTCGTAGAGTTTGGCGAAGAGGCCGAGTTCGTGTTCGGTAACGTGGATCAGGCGGTCTCGGTGGCCAGCGGTATTCCAGGATGATTTGACCTGTCCGTTGACGATGGTTTCTTCTTTTATGCCGGGGACGGGGCCAGCACCATTGTGGGCGAAGCTGGCGTCGATGGCTTGTGTGCCGTAGAGGTTGGCGATGTGGGTGAAATCCGGGGCGGCTTTATTGGGGCCGTAAATATTGATGCTGTACATCGTTGCATGGTGAACTTCGGCGAATAATCGAAGCTCGTTGTGAAACTGAAAATGCGCTCGCAGCCTCGGGTAGATCTCCTCCCGAAACGCTCCGCCTTTCGGATCGTCATAAACCCCTTCCGGGTGCAGAAAGGCGGCGACGCCCTGCCCGTTGCCAATTTTCCATGCCTGCGGCAGAAAGCATTTGTAGAGGTTGGTCTGCACGCCCTTGAGCTGCGGGTAGTTGACCCGGGCGTTGAGGTAGTTCTGTGTGCCGTCGCTTTGGGTGAATTCTTCGAGCCAGGCCTGTTCGAGGGCGGGGAATTGCTGGAAGGTTTCTTCGCGCAGGTCGTTGAGTTTGCTGGCGGAGATTTTGCGCAGGACGAAGAGGGGTTGGTGGTCGCCGAGGATGCCGCCTTCCTGCCATTCGATTTTTAGCCAGGGGGGGTTGCCGAGGATGAGGTCGAAGCCGCCGGAATGAGGTGGCTCATGCTCGTAGGTCGGGTTAGCGGAGCGTAACCCGACGTTTTCGGATGACTCGGCTGATTGTCGGGTTACGCTGTCGCTAACCCGACCTACAGTCTTAGGCTTTGGATCAGGGGCAAAGATATCTGCGTATTCGAGTTCCCAGTGGAAGAAGCGTTGTTGTTGGGCGATGCGGTTGGCGCGGTCGAGTCGGGGGATGTGTTTGAACAGGAGTTTGAGGTCGACGACGCCGAATTTGTTGACGAAGTATTGGCCCTCTTCTTCGTTGACGGTAGGGGCGAAGAGGTCGGGGGTGGTGTTGGCGGGGACGGCGGAGGGGGTGTCGCCGAGGAGGAGGTTTTCGAGGTCGAAGAGCCATTCCTCGCGGCTGGGGAGTTGTTGGTGGGCGTCGATGGGCCAGAACCAGAGGGCGCACCAGTAGTCCATGGCGAGTTTGAGGCGGCGGTAGGCGCTGGCGTTGCGGATTTTTTCGGAGAGCAGTTCGCCGGAGAGGGCCTGGTCCTTGTAGCCGATGTCGGTTTTCTGGCCGGGCAGTTCGAAGCCGAAGATCTGGTAGGGATCGGTGGTTTTTTCGCGGAGCTGGTGGAGCTGGCGGGTGTGTTCGTCCCAGAGGGCGTCGATTTTGGCGCTGAGGGTTTGGAGCCGTTCGATTTCGTCCCGGCTGAAGGGGGCGGTGAAGGCCTTGCGCCAGGCGGCGATGGCCTTGAGCGGTTCGGCGTAGCGTTTTTTCACGACCTTGTCGTTGTAGTGGGCCATACCGATATCGGGCAGCAGGAAGTGCCAGATGCGGTTGTCGGGGCGCGGCTGGCCAAGCGGGAGGCGCTCGGGGGCGTTGTTTAGCCAGCAGCCGGCGTCCCTGGGCTTGTACATCAGCGCGTCGGCGGCGAAGACTTCGCGGCGCGCGCCGATGAGGGAGTTGCCACAGTTGAGTTGTAGCCCGAGCCAGGGAATGAAGCGGTCCTGCGACAGGGCGTTGAGCCAGATGGAGACTTCGGCCAGTTCGACGGCGATGGGGTTGAGATCGACGCCGAAGACGTTGTTGTCGGCGAGGTACATTTTGACTTTCTGCTTTTCCTGCAGGTATTCGTTCTGCGGGATGCGCTGGTCGAGGGCGCTCTGCATCAGTTCCAGGTATTTGTCGGCGAGCTGGTTGATGGCTTCGTTGAGGAAGGCGGCGCTGCCCATGGCGGGCTCGCAGATCTTGAGTTGCAGAATGCGCAGGGCGCGGGCGTGGTCGTCCGGCAGCGGGTCGAGCTGTTCCTTGTAGAGTTCCTTGAGGGCGTATTTGACCAGCGAGTGGGTGAGCGCTTCCGGGGTGTAGTAGCTGGCGGATTTCTGCCGGTCGCGCCCGGCTAGGCGGTAGATGAAGCTGCCTTTGGGGTAGACGCGCAGTTTCCGGTGGCCGTTGTCGTCGCGGTCGTAGACTTTTTCTTCATCCTTGTAGTCCTGGAGCTGGGCGGCGGTGACGAAGTAGCCGGTGTCGAGTTCGTCGGGGGTGTCGCCGGCCTTTTTGACTTCGTAGAGGTCTTCGGTGGCGAAGAAGCCTCGGTAGGAGAGCAGGGCTTCGTAGACGGCGCCGAGCTGGTTGATGCCGAGCTGGGCGTAGCTGATGCGACCGCGGCGCTTGCGCCCCTTGCCGGGGCGGGAGAGCGACATGAGGCGGATGATGGCCTGCAACAGGTGGTTGGGGAAGACCACGCGGTTGAGCAGGCGGGTGCGCTCGGGGTCGAACAGGTGGCTTTGCAGCGGGTGCATGGTGAAGCCGTCGCGGCTGGTGGCGAGCAGGTCGTCGTGGCGCTCCGGGGTGTAGCCTTCGTGGATGAGGCGGAACAGGGTTTGCAGGGTGTCGTGGAAATAGCGGCCATTCTGCTCGCGCTCGGTGGTGAGCGGGACCAGCTCCAGTTCGCGCAGGGATTCGAGGCTGTAGCCGCTGTAGTAGACGGCGTTGCGGATGGGGGCGTAGCCCAGCTCCGGGCGGGCCTCGATGTAGAACAGGAACAGCAGGCGGTACATGTAGCGCAGGCATTCGATGGAGAGCTGTTCCGGGTCGAGTTCGTTCTTGCCGCTGAAGATGCCTTCCTTTCGTTCGCGGGCCTGGGCGATGAGCTGGCGGGCGGCCTCGTTGCCGAGCAGCTCGATGGATTTGCGCAGCGCGTATTTGAGATCTTCGGAGACGCCGTAGGCGTGCTTGTGGGCGTTTTCGTCGAGGGTGTCGAGCAGCGCCTGGCCCTGGTCGGCGAGCGTGCTGGAGCGGTGCAGCAGGACGCTGACGGCTTTCAGGGTGTCGGTTTCGCGGCGGCTGAACAGCTCCAGCCAGTCGAAGCGCAGCAGGCGGCTCTGGGCGAATTTGGCGCGGTCGAGCAGCAGCCACTGGCGGGCGCTGACCAGCAACACCCAGCGCGGCGGGTGGGGCTGGCTGTAGACGGCGCCGGCGATGAGGTGTTGCCAGTCCTGGCCCTTGAGCGCCTTGGGTATCGGGGTGTCGCCGAGGCTGCGCAGTTGCCGCTCGTCGATGGGGAGCGACAGCGGGTCGGCGTCCTGCTCGTCGCCGGCGAGGGCTTCGACGATCCACAGCAGGGGCTTTAGCTGGCTGTCGCGGATTTCGGCGAGCAGCGGCAGTTCGATGTCGCCATCGAGCGGGAAGCGTTGCGGCTGGCTGTCGAAGCCGAAAAGGGGCAGCAGTTGTTTCAGCCAGTCGCGTTGCAGGTCGAGGCGGGCGGCGGCGGATTTTTCCTTTTCCAGCTCCTTGAAGGTTTGCAGCGCGGCTTGCGAGAGGGAGGCGAGCCGCTTCCACGGCGCGCGTTCGGGGTTGTCCGGGTTTTGCTCGTGGCTTTGCGCCTCGCGTTGGCTCCAGGCGTCGAGCTGCTGCTTGACGTCGCCGGTGAAGATCTCGTTGAGATAGTGCTCGGAGTAGAACTCGTTCTCGTTGGTGATGCCGATCCAGGCCATGTCAGCTCCTTGTGGCTTGGGGGTGGTGGATCGAGCGGAGTGGATCCACCGACTCGGGTGTTGGGAACGGCGCGGCTTCGAGGCAACGCCGCAGCCGGTTCCGCTGCGCTTGAACCGGCCTACGGAGGTGTTTTGCTGAGACGAGTTGATGCGCGTTCGGGCGGTTCATGCGGGGTCTCCCGTGAGGACGGCGATGATCTGGATGTAGGGATCCTCTTCGGTCTGTTGGGTTTCCTGGAGCCAGTTCTGGTATTCGTTGAAGACGGCGTCGATGTGGTCGCGGCGTTCCTGTTCCTTGCGGCGTTTGAACTGGTCGGCCAGTTTGCTTTGCTGGAGTTCGTTCTGGAGCTGGCCAAGGTGTTTTTCCCGTAGTTTCTTGAGATCGTCGAGGCGGGCGCGGAGGCTGTTGCGTCTGTCGGCTTCGATCTTGTCGCGTAGCTGGCGGAGTTGTTTCGCGGCGTCGTCGATGACGAGGGGGAGCAGTTGCTGGAGTTTGTCACAGTCGCCCGCCGTTGCGTTGTTGGGGATGCGGTCGCCATGGATGCCGACGGCGTGGAGGACGGTGGTGAGGTCGTCGTGGAAGACGATCTGGCCGTTTTCGACCAGGATGGCGAGGGTTTGCTGGATCAGCGCCTGGCCGCGTTTGTTGGGGAAGCCGCCCTGTACGATGAAGTAGTGGCTGTCCGGTTCCATATGCTGGGGGATGCGGATGACCGGCGCGGTGTGGCGGCCGAAGGCGTCGCTGATGCGGTCGGCGAGCCATTCCATGACGGGGTGCTGTGGCCAGAGGAATTGCAGGTCGGTGTAGGTGGTGTCGTCGTTGCTGCGCCGGCTCTGAATGGTCTGCTGGATCTGCTGGCGGTCGTCGCTGAGCAGGAAACGGTTGCCTTCCGGCCGGACTTCGCGCGGCAGGAAGTTGAGGCGCAGCGCGAGGTCGGCGGTGGCGCTGAGGTCGAGCTGGCGTCTGGCGTTGTCCACGCGGTAGTTGATTTGGGCCCCGCTGGCCTTGAGCCAGTCGAGGGCGGCTTTGGCGTAGGCGAGGTCGTCGCTGAAGACGAGGCTGTCGTCGGCGGTGATCTTGCCGAGGTCGGCGCGGGTGGAGACGGATTTTTCCGGGAGGAAGTTCTTCAGCCCGGTTTCGGCCTGCTCGGCGGTGTCGCCGAAGAGGCTGTCGTAGATGTCGCTGAGGTCGTTGGGGTCTTTTTCCTTTTCGATGACGGCGGCGACCTTGGCCTCTTCTTCCTGCGGGCTGAACACGCCCATGAATTCGCTGGGGTCGCCGATATTGCGGCCGGCCTGTTCGTCCTTTTCGATCAGGACTTCGAGGATGCGCTGATCGCCGCGTACCCTGGGGTGGCGGCTTTGGGTCATGAGGTAGCGGATCTGGGGGCGGCGGGTCTGGCCGTAGCGGTCGATGCGGCCGTTTCGCTGCTGGAAGATCATCAGCGACCAGGGGATGTCGAAGTGGATCATCCGGTGGCTGAGGTGGTGGAGGTTGATGCCTTCGGCGGCGACGTCGGAGCACAGCAGGAGGCGGATGGGGCTGCTTTTCTGGCCGAAATCTTCGACGATCCGCGTCAGTTCGCTGTCACGCATTGTGCCGGTGAGGGTGGCGAGCTGGCCTTTCTTGAGCTTGAGGTCCTGTTGCAGGCGTTCACGTAGGAAGCCGAGCGTCTCCAGGCTCTCGGTGAAGATGACGAGGCGGTCTTCCGGGTCGTTGTGCGGCCAGCCGAGCGCGCCAGGCTGGCGCCTGCCCAGCAGTTCGAGCAGTTGCTGGTATTTGGAGAAGTGGGCCGGGTCGATGGCGGCGACGGCGAGGCGGATGCCTTCCAGCGTGTCGATGTCCTGCTGTCGTTCTGGCGTCGCCTCGGCTTTTTGCAGCTTGGCGAGACGATGCTCGATGGTGGCGAGGCAGGCCGCCGGGCTGGAGAAGAGGGCTTTTTCCAGGGTGGTGCGAAAGAGCTGTCCGGCGCTGAGGCGTGTGCCGTCGAGGGTGGCGAAGCGGGCCTCGGCGATGCGCTGGAAGGCTTCTTCCTCCACACCGGTGGCGTCCACGGTTTCGGTGTCGATCTCCCTTTCCGGGAAGCGGGTGCTGAGCTGGTCGGCGATGTCCTGCTTGAACCGGCGCACGACCAGTCCCTTGTCGCGAAAGTCCTCGTGCGCGTAGTCGCGAGGGTTGGCGATGGCGGTGGGGTCGAGCATGTTCATCAGGCTGGCGAAACTCTCCGGCTTGCCGTCGTGGGGCGTGGCGGACAGCATGATGAGGGTGTCGGAGCGGGTGGAGAGCAGGTTGGCCAGTTGGTAGCGCTGTGAGGCGTTGTTGCGTTTGGCGACGTTGTGGGCTTCGTCGATGACGATGATGTCCCAGTAGGCCTGTTCCAGGTAGTGCCGGTATTCGAGGGTCTGCTTGAGCGTGTCGATGGAGATGATCGCGCGATCGAAGTAGTGGAACGGGTTGTGGTTGGTCGGGATCTGGTTGCGAACCCGCTGCAGGCCGATGGAATCGAGACGCACCAGCGGGATGGTGAAGCGCTGCCACATCTCCTGCTGGAACTGGGTGAGCATCGATTTGACGGCCAGCACGAGGATGCGCTTGCCGCGACCGCGCCGGATAAGTTCGGTGAGCAGGATGCCGGCTTCCAGTGTCTTGCCGAGGCCGACCGAGTCGGCGATGAGAATACGCTGGCGGGGTTGTTGCAGCGCCTGCCGGGCCGGATCGAGCTGGAAGGGCAATACATCCATCGCGGCGCGATGGCCCAGATGGATGCGGTCGTCTACCGGTGGCGTCCGGCGCAGGGCCGTGTCGATGTAGAGCTGACCGGCAAGGTAGCCGTCGGAAAGGTCATCGACCAGCCGCGTGCGGGCGGGATCGAGCACCCGGATGTTTTGTTCGATGCGAGTCAGAAACTGCGCCGAGCGACCCCTGACCAGCTCGGACTGGCCGACGCATTCCAGCAGATAGCCGCCGTCGGCGCTTCGATCGACGCGTTTGAGGCGCCATTCGGCATCGCGGATTTCCACCCGCATGCCGGGGATGTAGTGATCGTTTTCGAGAGGAGTAGCGGGTGCCTGCATGCTCGTATTCCCTGTCGAGAAGGCCCGGCGCGCCCGTTGGAAACGGTGATGGGGCCAGATCGGTTCCTTCCGCCCTGTGATTTCGTGATTCCGGGCAGGGATCGGCCACAATCTTATCACCGGGACGGTTGTCGATTCCTATGTGAAACTGTGACCTGTTTTGGGTTTCACGGTGGTGCTTTGCGCGCCGTGGGGCTGCCGTTGTCGTGGATTGGTTCGTCGTTATCGAAGGAGAACGATGTCAGTGCCCGGGATTCGATAGACCAAAACGTGCAGTCTAGACCTTGTCAAAGAGCCTTCTTCTCGGACAGGAATCTCACGCTGGCGCTATACAGCTCGGATCATCATTGGCTGGATTGTTGACCTTTCGGCTCACCGGGTAGCCCTCCATCTCAGCAGCGGGATAGGGGTCGAGCATTGCCTCTAATGTTTCACGATCATGCTGGGCGGGGTCCAGCCAGGTATCGTATTCATCCAGCGCGAGAATGACGGGCATGCGGTCATGCACTGGTTGCACCAGCTCATTGGCCTCGGTCACGATGATGGTGAACGATTCCACTACCTTGTCCTCGCCGCCTTCCCAGTGCTCCCACAGCCCGGCAAAGGCGAATGGCTGCCCACTCTTGAGCCGGAAGTTCCATGGCTGTTTGCCCGATGCCGTCTGCTGCCATTCGAAAAAGCCTGTTGCCGGGATCAGGCAACGCCGCGAACGAAAGGCCGAGCGATAGGCGGGCTTGGTCGCCACCGATTCCGCCCGCGCGTTGATCATGCTGTAGCGTGTCTTTTCTTCCTTTGCCCAATGCGGCAGCAGCCCCCAGCGCAATAGTGCCAGCTCACGTCCCGGCGCCGTTCTTCGGCGCACCACCGGCACCTGCTGTGAAGGAGCGACATTGCAGCGGGGATGCCAGTCGGACGGATCGAACAGCAGCTCCGCCACTTCGAAGAAGTCAACGATGGCCTGGGCGCTGGTGAGAATGTTGTAGCGGCCGCACATTGGCGTCTCCTTCTGTTTTGCAGCATCTGTCTTCAAGCAAGGTGTTGTTGCTTGGTCGTGGATCGCCCCGTCCTTTTATCTTCCATCTACCGCCGTTTGCCGGTATGTGGTGAAGCAAAGCATCGGGCCGGCCGATAAGAAATTCGTCGCGCAGTTGTTCTTTCAAGGCCATGCGAGAAAACGTGGCCGGAGCGGGAGAAGGGGGCCCAGTGTGTTGCAAGTAAAAGCCGAAGCCATGACCAAATCCTCTGATCATGATCCCCCTGTCACCGGTCAGCTTGTCGATGACCTGGCATCGGAACCCGCCATCAATGCGCTTTATGCTCTTGCCGAGAAATACCTGCAGATGCCGGGGAGCGGTGTTGGCCTTTTCTATATTGTCGAGAACCTAAAGGAAATACTGCCGCTGGTCCAGGATTTTGATGAGGGCCTTCGGTCGGATGCAGCCAGACTTCTGAAGAAGGTGAATCACGTTGCCGGTCTCGATCAATCCCACCCGCTGCGGTGTGACGAGAAATTCACCGCCAAACGCAAGATTTCGGGTGATGGTGAGATGGAATATGTCCAACCCCCATTGCATGGACACATAGAAAGTCATCCCGTCTGGTGTGCACTCTGGTTCAAGTCGGGGACCCGCAACGATGCGGAACGCCACGCCACCTATCGACGACTTCAGGCCTGGTACCTCGGCGCCTGGATGAATGTTGCCAAAGGAAAGGTTGAACTCGATAAGCCCGAACGCGTCGGTGAGGCCGGGCGGTTGCTTCGAAAAATTCACCACACTGACTATGCGGCCGTTCTGGACAGGCTTTCCGGCCCGTCGGCAGACAAAAGAAGGCTCCACGCAGTATTGGCCAAACTGCACGAAAACGGCAAGCGCGATCTGCGTCATTACAGTGGCGCCTTTGCCGACCTTCTGGATGCCGCCTTCGATATGGGAAAGGGTACGGTATTCCGGGAAAAGCAGGGCAAAGGTAGAGGACGCGGCGGTCGCAAGGCCGATCGATTCCGCAAAGACCATGCCATTTTTTGGGATTTTGAGCCCAAGGGCGAAAAGGATGCCGTCGAAGACTGGCCGGTCATCGGGGGTGTAAGCCCTAAAATCCATCCTGATGACCGTAAATGGCTCGAGGCGGAAGGCATCGACGAGGACGAGTATCGCGATGCGGACTTGGCCTTGATCGATATGGCGTGTCTGGTCGATCGGGATATACCGCTGACGGAACTCCCGCCATTGGGCACATTGTATGCGGCGGCCGCTGCGGCAGCACGGCAGACAACGATGTCGGCCCAGCGCTTTACCACCCGCTGGCCGAGAGTGCGTCTCAAGGAGCTGGTCGATACGGTGACGGCACTCGACGAGGCCTATAAAGGGGCGCAAGAGAAGGTTGCCCAGGCTGTGCGCCCAGTCGATATAGAGCAGGCCCAGCAACGGCTCGAAACCGTCATTCTGGCCGCCACGTCATTCGTGACGGGCGAAGCGCAGGAAATACTCAGGCAGATGAGCCTCGTGAACAGCAAGGCCGACCTGCCCGACGATTACTCCCTGTGTTACGCCGGCAAGTACGGTGTCTGGATAAGAAGCGATACGAAACTAGAACGAAAGCGTCTGGATGCGGCTGCCACGAATAGTCTCAGGGAGACGACCAACGAGATCGTGCTCACGGACGTCTGGGGCGTTGGACAGGCGCTGATCGGCTGGCTTGAGGACAACGACAAGGGCGTGGAAGCTGGCACGAAGCCGTTCGGGCGAAAAACGGCCACCTACAGGAAGTGGTTCAAGGAGGCGATCGCGCCAAAGATGCAGGCGAACGGTGTCAGACCCAAGTGGTGCAGACTGGAAGGATTGGCTGAAATGCTGCCGAGCTGGTTCGTCGGCCGGAACGAAGGGGACGGGTTGCCGTCAGCGATGATCTTTGGCCGAAACGACCGGAGTGTCAGCACGCAGCGTTACTACACCGCGATCGAACGGAGACATCTGTGGTCGGCTCATCAGTCGGACATGCGAGCGTTGTGGAAAAGAATCACCGAGGCGGGGTTTACGGGGCAAAGCGGGCTCTTCTCTCTGAAGGAACAGGACAAGCGTTCACTGGAAGCCTACGTCGGTGATGAACGGGTGGTTCGCCTCGGGGCAGTGGAATCATTGATACAACGGCTGCAGGACATGCTGCAGGCAGACTGTCTCGGCCCACTGACGGACGAGGATATGGTCGCCTGCCACAACCACCGCACCTCCCATTTGGGACTGGCTCTGGCAATTGTCACCGGCTTTCGCGCGGTCAGAACCCCCATCGTTGACCTCGGCCTGATCGATGAGGCAACCGGTTTCATGCCGTTGCAGGAGAAGGATCGCGCCGATGGCGCCCATGCGCGAATCGTCTGGATACCGCCATTGCTGCGCAAGTTGATAGAGGACTACCTGAAACATCTGGAGTCGTTTTTCGAGCACTTCAAGGGGCGGATCGACACGGTACTGGCGGTGAAGGCCACCAAGCACCGGGATCGCAACCGTTTTGGCGAAAAGAAATTCGATCTTAACCTGACACGGACGCTGTTCTATGTGCAAGGGACGGATGAGGGCGCCATAGCGCCAGTCGAGTTCACGGGATTGTCGATGAAAAAGGCGCTCGACCGGATACAGAAGGGTGCGTGGCCGGTGGCCAATGCCGGCCGCCATTTCCTGCGCAGCTACCTGTTCGAAGAAGGCTGTCCCGATATCGTCATCGATGCGCATTTTGGGCACTGGCGGCATGGAGAGTCCGTCTGGGATAGGTGGTCGGCCTTCAATCCCCACATCTATCGGCAGACGATGGCGCCCTACCTCGAGGCGTTGATGACGGCGATCGGCCTGAAAAGGGTCGAGAGGGGGAATGATGAAAGAGGCTAGACAAGAGCGTTCGGGATCGATGGTGAGCGCTCAATCGTCAGTTCCGTTGGCACGCGATTGCTTCGTGCCTCGAGAGGAAAAAGTTGGTGACGGTGATTGGCCTGCAAAGAGTCGAAAACGCCCGCGGATGAAACTGGCATATGACAAGATCTGGGTGGGCTGGCGCCATTTATACGAGCGTGTGGAGGATCTCGAGTCGGCAGTGCTCGAGGGGGCAATGCTCGATAAACCGTCGGAAGACGGTACGGCAGACAAGATTCTCAAGCTGATCTGCAAGGAAGAGCCGAGACTGTTGGCAGTCGCTACGGAGAAGGCGAAAATCGAGCGCGGTAGCATCGCAAGGTTGCATGGGGACGTCTACGATTGTATCGATGAGGCAAAGCATCGCTTTGTCTATTGCAGGCGCTTTGTCGAGGTACTCGACGCCGGCAATCGCCGTGGGCGTTTTCATGCACCCATTCCTTACCTTCCGGCACCGCTGCCGCCTGCTGCTCCCTCGCCATTCCAGCAACAGCGTTTCGAGGCGTTTTCGGCGTTGGACGCGTTGTGCAAAGCCTTTTTGCATTCGCTTGACTGCGAGCCCGATACGCTGACGCCGGCACAGTGGTGGGGACGGATACTGACATCGGCGCTGTTGTACGGCGGCTTGTTGCGCACCGACCTGTTGAAAGCGCTGCCAGCCGCGCTGGCAGATCGAGACGAACAACTGCTCTGGTTGTGGCTCGATCTCGGTGACAAAAAAGGCAGCAAGCACAGCGAGCCAATAGGCTTGCGCTGGTTTCCGGATCCCCTGACCCGGCTGCTCCTCGCCGGTGGCTGCAAGTTGGGTATTCCTCCGTTCCCCACCAGCAAAGCTGGCAAGCGGCGACCGCCGATGGCGTTGATCAAGGCATACGCCAGGGTTGCGGGATACGACGACCGCCTGCCTGGCACCTTCACCACCTTGAAAGAGATGGTCGCGACAAAACTCCACTTGTACCTGCCGCCGTTCATGGTGCACTACCTGACAGGCGGGTATGCCAGTACGTCCTTGCCCGAAACGGTCTGGAAGCGGGTTATCGATCCCCCCGACACGTGGGCGGTGAAGTTGCCAGAGCACAAGCGGCGCGAGACATGTCCATATCCCGGCGAGGCGAAAAACGGCGAGGTGGAAAAGGAGGATGACGATTCCGCGCTGTGGCCGTTGGCGTTGCGCAAGCTGGCGATCCAGATCCGCAATACCGATCGGAAGACGTTTTCGAGGTGGGTCGAGAATGAAGGTCGCACGCTACTGCCAGCCGTACGACTGCTCGCACAATGGGTCGACGAATGGCTTTATCGCGGTCGTCACGGGCGCAAGCCACTGGCGAAGCGCACCGTCTACAGCATGGTCAACAGCATCGGTGGGCGACTGGTCGGTCAGTTGGGCAAGGAGAGCATGCTGGGCAAGGAAGCGGCCTTCTATCTGGAACTCTACCAGATCGCGCTTGAGGACAGCGCGTCGATCGGGGTCAGACGCAGAGTCGCGCATGCCTTGAGATCGTTCCACGATTTCCTTGAAAAAAAGCATGATGCACCGAAGATCGAGGACAGTGGACTGTTCCGCGTGTCGGGCAAGGTAGGCGGCAACGTCGATGCCAATCTGCTGTGTCTGGATACCTTTTTCATGGCGTTGAAGTGGATACGGGACGAGTCAGGACAGGAAAAAGATGTCACTGACGCCATGCGATGTATCGCTTCGCTGGGTTTCTTTGCGGGGCTGCGGCGTTCCGAGGCGATCGGTCTGGCAGTCGACGATCTCGAAGTGTGCAAGGCTGCGGACGGCTCGATCGTGCACGTCGATCTGCTGGTCCGGCCCAATGCCATTCGCCGCCTGAAGACGCGCAGCAGTCAGCGGGTATTGCCAGTGTCGCAACTGATGCCCGAGGTGGAACTGAATCGACTGGTGCAATGGCATGAATGCCGCGTGCGAGTGGCGAGCAACAAGATGGAGGAGGCAGGAAGTGATCCCTTGTTCTACATCCCGTCGCTGCAACGTCCTCTCAGGGATACCGACCCGCTGCTGGAGGATATCACCGAGGCGCTGCAACGAGCCGCCCATGATCCGTCACTGCGGTTCCACCATCTGCGCCACAGCTTCGCGACGTGGCAACTGTACAAGCATCAGCTCGCTGAAAGGCCATGTTCCAACGGAGATGAGCGGTGGCCTGCCTGGTTCTTGAATACGATCCACCAAAAACGCAGGGAAGAGGTCGTCGGCAAGGAGCACGAGGCTGTGCTCGGTTCAAGCCCCACGAACCGCCGCAGCCTGCTCCAGGTCAGCCAGTTGCTGGGCCACTCCAGCGCTGACATTACGTTGTCGAGCTACGTCCACTTGCTGGATCTCATGGTTGCAACCGAACTGAGGCGCATGGCGCCAGTAATATCGACCCGCACGATCAAGACACTTAGTGGGTATTCCGATTCCTATTCGCGCGCGCTGAAGAGAGGAGGCGGCGGTGATGCAGCCGACGCTGCAGATCTCAGGCAAGCGGTGGTACTGGAGAGGATCGCGAAACGCATACTGATGGGCGGGGAACATGAAAAAGGGGAGCGAGAACCCAAACCGCCCGTCGATTTCGCTGGGGAAACCAAGATGGATGTCCCGGACACGCTTGAGGGCCGGGCTGTGTTGGTTCGTCAACTCTTGGGGAATGCCGAGGCGGTTGACGAGATCAGTCATGAGACGATAGAGGAGCGGTATGCTGTATCCGGTGGTATAGCCCGAAAGCTCGTGGAACGCATTCGAGACATTCCAGATATTCATATCCTGGCGCGGCAAAGAGTGAAAGACAAAGGGAAAGGATACGGCAAATCTGCATTGATCGATCGGCTCGGGAAAGAGGAAGAAGCATTCTTCGAATCCATCCTGAAGCGACTGGACACAATCTGGATGGAGGGTGACGGCTCGGACAAGCAACTCCAAGCTGTACAGAAGCAGCTTCGCGAGGTAATAAAATCGTTTAGGAAAAACTGGGTTCCGGGAAGCCATTTCTCGGTTCATTTTCCGAAGGTACCCGCTGCAGATAACTGGATCTGGCTGCTCCGCTGTCTTGGTTTGGGCGACGGGATATCCGTCGAACACCGCCCGCGAGACGACTCGACGGCCGGGTCGGAGTTCGTACAACGCAGATACTGGGAGAAGGCGTTGTCGAAAAAAGGCGGGAAGATCACAGTGCGTGCATCGCGACGCTCCAGTGAGTTCGATGGCGTGCGCGGCTCGGTAATCGTCAAGGTCGATCTCGGCAAGGTTCCGGATGAGATCACCCCGTACAAAAAAGTGACGGCACTGTACCCGGTGCGCATGGCTCTGGTCGTTTGGCTGATCACGCTGGCATGGCCACGGAAGGGCCGATCGAAGAAATCGTCGAAGGGGAAGGCATGACCGGCCCGGCCGAGCCGGTCATGATCGTGTGTTACGCAAACACGGCCGTCAGCAGCTCATCGGCGTAACAGACCTCGTTGCCGAGGATCCGGTGATATCGTGCTTCGAAGCGCCGAACCAGATGGGGCAACGCCGCATGGGCCATCGGCAGGTCGGGATTTTGCAGCGCAA
>Ga0256832_1001771_pt1 | contig 14719 bp, 12 predicted proteins | sample 134614metaG_FD_190534 | JGI IMG/M metagenome (GOLD analysis project Ga0256832, IMG submission 190534) | Hydrothermal vent microbial communities from Lau Basin, Pacific Ocean - 134-614 | ecosystem: Environmental > Aquatic > Marine > Hydrothermal vents | place: Pacific Ocean: Lau Basin | collected...
CTCGTCACTCGTACCGCGGACTTTAGTCCGCATAGTGCGCCATAAAAAATTTTCAAAAAAATTTGTCCGTCTCAAATAGTTGTTTTACATTTGCGATAGCTCTATGATACCTATTTTTTAACCCTCAAATGTCTGTTCTTATGAAGCGTTTTTACGTATTCCTTTTTGCGATCTTTTTTTCTGTGAATGGCTTTGCTGTCGGCACTACCGGAGTCGTTAAGGCCAAAGCTGAGATGGCAAAGGTTTCGCCCGAGATGGCACAGATGTCCATTGATGATTTTCTGGCTTTGACCCCCTCCAAGTACAAGAAAATGACGGGGGAGCGCTTGGGCTTTAAGAAAACCCTGGCTTTAAAAGCTGCTCAAAAAGCCGTTAAGAAGCACATGAAGAAAGGCTCTGACATTGACAAAAGCCTTTATATCGTCCTTGCCATTTTGGGCTTCGGATGGCTGGCTATGGGCTTGTTGTCGGATTGGAGTGGCAATGATTGGATCATCAATCTGGTATTGACCTTTTTGTGCTGGCTCCCCGGCTTGATCCACGCCTTGGTCAAGATGAAGGATTACTACGGGTAAGAGCTGTATTTGAATGGCCGCAGGCCATGGCAGCTCATGCTTTAGATCTATGCGGCAGGTGGTGTTCCTTTTGGGAGCGTCATTTGCCGCTTTCTGTTGGTCTCTAAATAAGCCACTTTCGTGAAAAGGAAGAAAACCGCAAAAGCGAAGAAACCCATCAAAAAAGAACTGGATTACATCTGGTTGGCAGTTCTACTGCTGACACCCATTGTCTTATGGATATTGCCTGCCACCTTTTTTGATAACGGGCCTCCAATATGCCCCTCCCGCGTTTTTTTTGATATAGAATGCCTGGGTTGCGGCATGACGCGGGCCGTTATGCACATGCATCATTTTGATTTCGACGAGGCCGTCTTTTACAATACCGGTGTGCTCTTCATTTATCCGGCCTTGGTTGTGGTTTGGGGAATATGGGTGTATCGCTCTGCAAAAAGGTTGGGGTGGATTTAGCGTTTGGCAGTAAAAAACTTAACGAACCACCACTTCACGTCAAATTGCAATAAACAGTAAACAGTAAACTATAAACAGTAAACTACAAATAACATTTTCTCCTCAACCAAAACGATACCTTCACCAGAAGAATGAGTGCCGGCACTTCTACCAGTGGCCCTATGACACCGGCGAAGGCCTGGCCGGAATTCAGGCCGAAGATGGCGATGGCTACGGCTATGGCCAGTTCGAAATTGTTGCCGGCGGCGGTAAAAGCGATGGCTGCTGTTTTGTCGTATTCTGCGCCCAGGGCCTTGCTGATGAGGAAGCCGATGAAGAACATGATGGTAAAGTAGAGCAGCAGCGGCACGGCAATGATGAGCACGTCTTTGGGGATGCTGACAATCAATTCGCCTTTGAGAGAAAACATGAGGATGATGGTCAACAAGAGCGCTATCAGCGTTATGGGCGATATGGCGGGGATGAATTTTTGCATGTACCACTCTTCTCCTTTTTGTTTGACGAGAATCAGGCGGCTGAGGAAGCCCAGCAGGAAAGGGATGCCAAGGTAGATCAGCACGCTCTTGGCGATGGTGGCGATGGAAATGTCCACCATGGCGCCTTCAAAGCCGAAGTAAGGAGGTAGAACAGTGATGAAAATCCAGGCATAGAAGCTATAGGCAAAAACCTGGAAAATGCTGTTGAGGGCGACCAGCGCGGCTCCGTATTCGCTGCTGCCTTCGGCCAGGTCGTTCCAGACGAGCACCATGGCGATGCAGCGGGCCAGCCCTATCAAAATGAGACCCGTCATGTACTCGGGATAATCCCTGAGAAAAGTGATGGCCAGCAAAAACATGAGCACGGGGCCGACTATCCAGTTCAGTAAAATGGAGAGACCAAGTATCTTGATGTTGCGAAAAACTTTGGGCAGCAAAGCGTAATTGACCTTGGCAAGGGGCGGGTACATCATTAAAATCAAGCCTATGGCAATGGGGATGTTGGTGGTGCCGCTGCTCATAGAGTCAATGAGCTTCGGAATGCCGGGGAAAAAATAGCCCAGCGCAACTCCGCATAGCATGGCGAAAAAAATCCACAAAGTGAGGTAGCGGTCGAGGAAGCTCAGTTTTTTTCGGGTGCTCATCCAGGTCAGGTGTTTTGTGGGGCAAAAGTAAATGTTTTTTATACAATGGTTTTTTTTAGAAAACCCTAAGTAATTACCTTTACACCTCTTACAACCTCAAAAATATTTACTTATGGAGCGTGTTCAGATAGAGTTGCCCATTCTTTTGCCCGATATTTTGGACGAGAAAGATCGCTGCATTCAGCGTTTGATAGAGCATTTGCGGGGAAGGCCCGGGATTGAGAAGGTGCATGTGAAGGAGGGGCATCCGGCCAGGCTTTGCATTCACTATCAGCCCGATCTCATTTCGCTGAATCAGGTAAGAGCTTTGGCGCAGCAGAGTGGGGCAGAGGTAACGCAGCGCTTTCGGCATCGGCTGTTGCAGGTGAAGAACATCAGACATCAGCGTCATGCACGCAGGGTAGAGGAGGCTTTGCAGAAATTGAAAGGCGTTGTGGAGGCTGCAGTCTCAGTTACGGGAGTTATCAGGCTGGAGTGGGACAGGCAGCAGACGAGTGAGGCTGAAATTCTTCGGGTCATAGAAAAGTCGGGTTTAAAGCTCGTTGAACCAATGGAGGGTAGCAGGGAAAAGGAGCATGGGAATGAAAAACACGATCACGTCCATGGCGGTTTTCTTGGGGAGAATACGGAATTGTATTTTGCCATTGGAAGTGGTGTTTTTTGGCTTTTGGGGCTGATTCTTTCCTTTGTAGATGCCGTGCCGTCCTGGTTGCCTGTTTCCCTTTTTGTGACGGCCATTTTTCTGGGCGGCTATTTTACCCTGCTGGAAGCTGTGGAGACCATCCGGAAGGGAAAGTTTGAGATTGATTTTTTGATGCTGGTAGCAGCGGCAGGTGCAGCGGCTTTGGGGAAATGGGAAGAAGGAGCTTTGCTCTTGTTTTTATTTAGTCTGGGGCATGCCCTGGAAGCCTATGCCATGAACAAGGCCCGCAAATCCATAGCTGCGCTATCTGATTTGGCGCCGGATGTAGCTCTTGTCAGGCGTGGGGGAAAAGAAATAGAGGTGCCGGTGGAAGAGCTTAAAAAGGGTGATGTCATTGTAGTGAAGCCTCATACCAAAATCGCTGCCGATGGCGTGATTGTCAGTGGATCGGGTGATGTGAACCAGGCGCCTATTACAGGCGAGAGTATGCCTGTTGAAAAAGTGGCAGTGGAAGACCCCAATGCCAATTACAAGTTAGAAGCATTGCCGCCTGAGAACAGAGCCTTTGCCGGCACCATCAATGGCAGTAAAGCGCTGGAGGTAAAGGTGCTCAGAGCGGCTCAAGACAGCACGCTGTCTCGCTTGATAGAACTGGTCAGAGAGGCTGAAACCCAAAAGTCTCCCACGCAGCATTTGACAGACCGGTTTGAGCGGTATTTTGTCCCGGCAGTTTTGGTTTTAGTGGTCCTTTTGTTGTTTGCTTTCGTAGTTTTGGATGAAACTTTTGCGGAGAGCTTTTACAGAGCTATGGCGGTTTTGGTGGCAGCTTCGCCCTGCGCTCTGGCCATTTCCACGCCCAGCGCTGTTTTGGCAGGTGTAGCGCGGGCTGCACGGCAGGGAGTCTTGGTAAAGGGCGGGCGCCCTTTGGAAGACTTGGGTTCGCTGACGGCCGTGGCTTTTGATAAAACCGGTACTCTTACCGAGGGAAGGCCTAAATTAACCCATGTTATCCCCTTTGACGGTCTGAGTAAAGAGGAACTGCTGACAGTGGTACTGGCCGTAGAAAAATTGAGTGATCATCCTCTTGCCGCGGCCATTGTAGAGGGGGCAGAGGAAGTGTTGGGGAAAAATCCAGACATCCCAAAGGCACAGGATATGGAAGCGCTGACGGCCAGAGGTGTGAGAGCTGTCTTTAATGGGGCCGTAGTCCATATAGGCAACCGGAGGCTCTTCGAAGAGCTTACCGGCCGGGCTGTTCCCGAAGAAATAAGCCGGAAAATGGCAGAACTCGAGGAAGAGGGAAATACTGCTATGATCGTTCATCGCGATGGCCGGTATCTCGGGATTATTTCGGTCATGGACCTGCCGCGCCAGGGAGCCAGGGAGACTTTACAGGCCCTTAAAAAAATCGGTATCCGCCGTATGGTTATGCTGACGGGAGACAACCAGAGAGTAGCCAATGCCATCGCAAAAATGATTGGAATTACAGACCCCATGGGCGATTTGCTACCCGAAGACAAGGTGGCGGCCATCGAGAAACTGAAAGCCGAAGAAGGTAAAGTCGCTATGGTGGGAGACGGAGTAAATGACGCTCCGGCCATGGCCAAAAGTACGGTAGGCATAGCCATGGGCGCTGCCGGCTCTGACCTGGCCCTTGAGACGGCAGATGTGGCTCTGATGGCAGATAAATTGGATAACCTGCCCTTTGCCATAGGCCTGAGTCGTAAAGCAAGAAGCATCATTCGCCAGAATCTTTGGATCAGCCTCGGCATGGTAGCTGTGCTTATCCCTTTGTCCATAATGAATTGGGTAGGCATTGGCTCTGCCGTCATCTTCCACGAAGGTTCGACTCTGGTAGTGGTCTTCAATGCTCTGCGTTTGCTGGCTTATAAAAAGAAACGAGCATAAAGAGAAGGGTCTTTAGGCGGCGCAAGCCACCCAAACTCCTAAGCGGCTATATGGTTTCTCCTCATTTCTCAGGCTTGGAGCTACACCGATGGAATAGTTTTTGCTATATTTGCCGAAAGGCGTATTAACTAACAAAACCAACACAATGAACAAAATTCTGTTTTTCCTTTTTGCTTTTTCCCTTTACTCTTGGGCTCAGGGGCAAAATCCGCTGGCGATTCCGCCCGTTTTGAGCGGGACGGAGATTGAGCTCAATTTGCAGCCGGGCAGCGTGCAGTTTTATGGAGGTGAAGCCACGGCAACCATGGGGGCCAATGGCGACATCCTCGGGCCGACCTTGATTTTGCAACAGGGCGACTTTGTGCAATTTACGGTGAACAATCAGCTCGAAGATACTACGACTTTGCACTGGCACGGTATGCATGTCTCTGCCGAAAACGATGGGGGGCCGCATACGACCATACCTCCGGGCACGAGCTGGACACCCTCTTTTACCATTCTGGACAAGGCAGCTACCTATTGGTATCACCCGCACTTACACAAGAAGACCGATAAGCACGTCTCCAAGGGCATAGCGGGGCTGATTCTCGTGAAGGATTCGGAAGAAGCACAGTTGCCGCTGCCGCGCACTTATGGCGTTGATGATTTTCCGCTGGTGATTCAGACCAAGGATTTTGATGCCAACAACCAAATTGTGGTGCATTCCAATTCCGATGACGTCATTATGGTCAATGCGACGCTGGACCCCTTTCTTTCGGTGCCTGCGCAGGTGGTGCGTTTCAGGGTATTGAACGGCTCCTCTCAGCGAGTGTTTAACCTGGGCTTGAGCAACAACCAGACTTTCTATCAGATTGCTTCCGATGGAGGCCTGCTGGCTGAGCCTTATGAGACCACGCGCCTCAGGCTGGGGCCGGGGGAACGGGCTGAGTTGCTGGTTGATTTTTCCGGCATGGAAGGCCAGACGCCTTATCTGAAAAGTTATGCCTCTGAGTTGCCCAACGGCTTTTATGGCGCGACCTACCCGGGTATGGGGCCCGGCTTGCAGATGGCGGGCTATAATCCCAATCCGTTGAATGGCAGTGATTTTAACATTCTGCAATTTCAGGTGGGAGTGCCTACTACCGATCCCGTTACCGCTGTACCTGCAAGTCTGGTGGAAGTAACGCCGCTGTCGGAAAGCGATGTGAACGAAACGCGCAGCCTGACTTTCACGCCGGAGGTTTTGGGCCCGAATCAACTGAACGGGCAGTTTTTGATCAACGATGCTTTCTTTGATATGGAGGTGATCAACGTTACCGTTCCCCTGGACAATGTGGAAATCTGGGAGCTGACGAACTTCTCCGGCATTGCTCATCCCTTTCACATTCACGACGTACAGTTTTACATCCTCACGCGCGATGGGGTAGCACCGCCGGTAAATGAACAGGGGCGTAAAGATGTGGTGCTGGTGAGGCCTATGGAAACGGTGCGTTTCATTACTAAGTTTGAAGATTTTGCCGATGATGCTGTGCCCTATATGTACCATTGCCACATGCTGACGCATGAAGACGGCGGAATGATGGGCCAATTTGTGGTCGTGGGCCCCACTGCAGTAGATGAAACTGCCGCTGAAACGGCCATTTCGGTTTATCCAAACCCATCGAAAGGGTGGCTTAGCGTAGAACTCGAAGCCGGCTTGTCGCCCGAGCGGGTTTGGGTATATGATCAGTTGGGGCGTCAGGTTCCCGTCTCAATTTCCAAAACAGAACACGCTTTGGAAATTGAAGGCCTGCGAAATGGCATTTTCTATCTGTACTTACAACTGCCGCAGGGATTGCAGGTGCAGAAAATTATTGCGTATTGAGTGAGGAACTTTGAAATAGAGGCAAGTTTGTAGAACTTGCCTCTATTTTTCTCGAATTTGTAAACCTTTTTCGCCATTGCCTGTTTACACCACAGAAGCAGGAATGAACTTTCTGTGAAAAAAGTTGGCGAAAATTAAAAAAAAATCTACCTTTACAGCGTCTTATCCTGAAGTAAAATGTATCACCGCAGTAGGACATATCGCTTTATAGCTCTAACGCTGGCCTTTCTCATGCTTGTAACGTCGGGTGGTTGGGCTATTGATGTGCATTACTGCCAGGGGGAATTGGTCTCATTCAGTATCTTTGGTAAGGCTAAACCTTGCCATAAGGAGAAACATAAAGCAGTTGTTTCTCCTGAAGAAGAAAACTGCCATCATCATTGCGATGGCCCTGATTCAGAAAGAGTTTGTGCTTTTTCTTTTGATCAAGAGGACAATTGTTGCCACAACCAAACTTTCTTTATCCAATCTGATCAAAATCAGCAAGTACTGGCTACACCTGAGTTTAAAGCCGGTTCTGATAAATTAGCCCCTCAATTTTTCTTAGCATATATCATTGCTTTCTTTGGCTGTGATTTTAGCTCCCAAAGGGATGCTTTTTCCAATATCCAATATTCACCTCCTCTTACTGTCAGGGATATCCCTGTCCTTTTCCAATCCTTTTTGTTCTAGCAGATACGCTCTGTTTGGCCTTTCATGAGTTGTCAAAGCCCTGGTGTTTTGTCGGACTGCTTTGTCTGTTTTCTTTTGAAATAAAGAAGCAGCGCTTATATCTCGACTGAGTATGGGCAATCCTGTCTATTTCACCTTGGCATGGGCTATGACAGACATGTGCTGATATTCCAATGCCTCCTTCTAAATGAGGCAATACGTTCACTCATTTTAAATTTTGTGTTTATGAAAAAAAGAATTTTTCTTTTTTCTCTTTCGCTGTTTTTTATGGCGGGCAATCTCTTCGCTCATGGTGATCATCCTGCTGCGAAGACGAATTTGGCGATAGACATTAGCCTGAGCGATTTTTCGAACTTGCATCCTTTGATAGTGCATTTTCCAATAGCGCTTTTACTGTTGGCTGTGTTAACGCAGTTGCTTGCTTTCTTTATCTGGAAGAAGCAACTCAATTGGGCAACTCTTATACTTCTTTTCACGGGTTTTTTATCCGCTTATCTGGCATCTTCGATTTTACACCCTCATACAGAAGGCTTGGATGAGGTAGCTGCTTCTGTGCTTGAAAAACACGATCAGTTTGCTTCTTATACCCTTTGGTTGAGTGGCATCGGATTGGCTTTAAAACTGCTGAGCCTCTTTTGGCTTCGGGATAAACTTTGGCTGGAGGCAGGTGTGGTTCTGCTGTTGACAGGGTCGGCTTATTCGGTGAGCCGGGCCGGACATTATGGAGCAGCGCTTGTACATATTTATGGAGTGGGCGCACAGGGAAAATACATCGAAGGATATGAACAAGCCGAAGAAGTGGATGACGGTCATGATCACGAACACCCTGCGACCGAAGAGGATGGCCACGACCATCAACACGAATAGAAGTGTGTTAGGAGGTTAATCCGTCTAACGCTTTTGCGACACCTATTTTTTACTCACTTTAAATTTCTTAAACGATGAAGAAGAACATTTTTTTAATTGCTCTGATGCTTTTGGGATTTAGCTTTTTGCCTGCTTTCAGTGGGACGGCGAATGCTCAAAGCTGCTGTAGTTCCAAAGGAAAGGCCAAGGCCAGTTGCGAAAAGAAGAAGGCAACAAGCCCTGAAGCAGAGGGAAAAACAACAGCGCCTGAAGCTGAGAAAAAAGCTGATGAAACCGAAGTGAAAGGTACACTGGTGCTTCATGAAGCGACTGACCATTATAAAACGGAGCAGTTTCGGGTATATGGCAATTGCGGCATGTGTGAAAAAACCATCGAAGGTTCTTTGAAAGATGTCGAAGGAGTTTCTTTGGCCGACTGGAATAAAGAAACTGACCAAATGACAGTTACTTACGATCCGGAATTAATTACGCTTGACCAGATTAAGCAAAAGATTGCCGATGTTGGCTATGACAGCGATACGCACCGTGCTAAAGATGAAGTCTATGAAAGCCTGCCGGGTTGTTGTCAGTACGAACGCCCTTCTAATTAAGGCCGGCAGTAAAGATGCAAACCCATTTGTTCACTCAAAAAATGACCAACCATGAAAATTCAATTTTTTCTGATCGCAGCAGTCCTCGGACTTTTCCTGATTTCCAGTTGTAACAACGGAGTCAGTGTGGATCAAGTTTTACAGGATGAAACTGCCCGCAAGCAGTTGTTTGGTAAAGTTGTCTCCGATCACGAGATGTTGACGGAGATGATGAACACCATGATGAGCAATGAACATGCGCAGATGATGATGAAAGGCAATGAAGGCATGAAAAACATGATGATGGAAGGCGCTGATATGATGGGCATGATGAAGGGCAAGCCCGAAATGATGCACAAGATGATGAGCTCTATGATGAAAGACAAAGACATGATGACGCACATGATGAAGATGATGAAAGATCAAGGCATGATGAGCGAAGAATGTATGCAGTCCTGCATGGAGATGATGGGCAATATGGACATGGGTGATATGGACATGGGTGAGATGGGAGATAAAAAAGAGATGGGAGATGGCCATGATCATCAGCATTGACCGACTGAAAATGACAGTATGCTCAAAAGAGTAACTGACGTCCTGTAGTTTGGTGGAGAGCCGTAGGATATCTTGCCTCGGCATTATCCTCGGCTCTCTTTTTTAAAATCACCCTTATGATGAAGCATACTTATGAAGTAAGCGGTATGAGCTGCGAACACTGCGTTAAGAAAGTGAAGCAGACTCTTGAAGCCATACCCGGTATCGAATCGGTAAAAGTTACGCTGGAGCCGCCGCAGGCAGTGATTGCCATGCACCATCATGTACCGGATGAAACACTTAATAAGGCACTGTCTGAAGTTGGAAATTATAAACTGAGAATGGCCATGTCAGCCGGAGGAGCCCATGAAGGCCACGAAGCCCATGAGAGCCATGAAGGTCATAAAGGCCACGAAGGTCATAAAGATCATCACGATCATCACCGCATGATGATTGAAGATTTTAAAAGGCGATTTTGGGTGTCCACTATCCTGACCATTCCGGTTTTGTTGCTTTCACCCATGATTCAAAAATGGTTGGGAGTAGATTGGTCTTTTAAAGGAGACATTTACCTCTTGTTTGTGCTTTCCAGTATCATCTATTTTTATGGTGGTTATCCCTTTTTGAAGGGCTTGGCAGAAGAGCTTCGCAAGAGACTTCCCGGCATGATGACTTTGATCGCCATTGCTATATCAGCAGCTTATCTCTACAGCTCTGCTGTGGTATTTGGCTTAGAGGGAAAGACTTTTTTCTGGGAGTTAGCAACTTTAATAGATGTGATGTTGATAGGGCACTGGCTGGAGATGCGCTCTATCCTTGGGGCGAGTAAGGCCCTGGAAGCTCTGGCAGCCTTGATGCCGGATGAAGCCCACCTGGTACAAGGCGACCAGCTTAAAAAAGTACCGGTTTCCGACTTGAAAACAGGTGATATTATTCTCGTCAAACCCGGTGAGAAAGTTCCTGCTGACGGTCTCATTGTAGAGGGCAATAGCGATTTGAATGAGAGTATGCTGACCGGAGAAAGCAAGCCGGTATCCAAGGCCAAAGGCGATGAAGTGATTGGAGGCTCCATCAATGGCAGTGGTGCCATCAAGGTACAGGTGAAAGGAACAGGAGAAGATACTTATCTGTCTAAAGTGATCAATCTCGTGCGGGAGGCCCAGAATCAAAAGTCCAAGACTCAGCGCCTGGCAGACCGAGCAGCTTTTTGGTTGACAGTAATTGCTCTGGTGATAGGTTTTGGCACCTTCTTTACCTGGCTCTTTTTGGGCGAATCCCTTTCTTTTGCTCTGGAGCGGATGGTTACCGTCATGGTTATTTGTTGCCCGCATGCTCTGGGCCTGGCTGTACCTTTGGTAGCGGCTATTTCTACCGGCATCTCTGCCAAAAACGGCCTGCTCATTCGCAATCGAACGGCCTTTGAAAACTCCAGGAAAATCACCACCATCGTTTTTGACAAAACAGGTACCTTGACAAAAGGCTCCCATGAAGTCGTGCGAATAGTGCCCCTTTCGGGAAAATATACCCGGACTGAATTGCTGCGTTATGCTGCCGCTGTGGAAAGTCCTTCCGAACACCACATCTCGAAAGGCCTGCAGCGCAGGGCAAAGGCTGAGAAACTGGACATTCCCCCCGTAGAAAACTTTGAATATGAATCAGGTGTAGGTGTCAGTGGAGTAGTGCATGGAAAAAAGGTTCAAGCCGGTGGATTTTTGTTGTTGGAAAAATTGAATATACAGCCACCTGCTGACGAGGAAGAAGGCATTGAGACAAAAATCTTCATCCTTATTGAGGGCGAGCTGGCCGGCTTCATCACTTTTGCAGATCAGATCAGGGAAAGCTCCTATGAAGCCATTCAGACCTTACAGAAAAATGGCATTAAGTGTCTGCTCCTGACCGGCGACAACGAGAAAGTGGCTGCTGCTGTAGCCAAAGCATTGAATATGGACAGCTATATGGCCGAAGTGCTGCCCAATGAAAAACTCGATAAGGTGAAGAGTCTTCAGCAGGCCGGAGAATTTGTTGCCATGACGGGCGATGGGGTCAATGATGCACCTGCCCTGGCTCAGGCTGATGTGGGCATTGCCATAGGCTCCGGTACGGATGTAGCTGCTGAAACGGCAGATATTATTCTGGTTGACAGCGACCCAAAAGACATTGCCAATTTACTGCTGTTTGGAAAAGCCACTTATGTGAAAATGGTACAGAATCTCATCTGGGCAACTGGCTATAACCTCGTTGCGGTACCTCTGGCCACAGGCTTTGTACCTGGCTTTATGATCAGCCCGGCTTTTGGAGCGGCATTGATGAGCATCAGTACCATCATTTGTGCGGTAAATGCCCAACTTCTGCGGACACAGATGCACGGAAAATAAAAGAAACTGCCTTTTTTCTTATATTTCAGGACGCTTGCTTTTGTCGTGGAGTTCTCTACCTTTGTGCGGTTGTGCTTTTACCGTATTATGTAGCTGCATATGAAGTACCTGCTCGTTTCTTTAGCGCTTCTTTCTGTCCTTGCCTGCAATAAACACAGGCAATTTTTTGACGAGACAACGCTCTTTTCTTTGAACTTAGAGTTTGATGAAGAAGTTACGGCTGATGAAAAACGCGATATACTTTTACATGAACAACTCGGAGTAAAAATGGAAACTTATGCAGCTAAGGCATGGCGTCGTGGAGGCTACTCTATGCGCTTTCCCAAACACTCTTATTCAATTGACTTGTACGATGACGTCCCTCTTGCCAACTTGCCGGCAGATGACGATTGGATTTTAAATGCCAATTATATTGACAAAACTTTCTTGCGGCACGTTATCAGCTACGAACTTTTTCAGGACATGGGAGCAGACCGTGTCGCGCCTAATACGAGATATGTGGAATTGGAGTTGAATGGTGTTTATAACGGGCTTTATGTACTGATGGAAAAATTGGATAAATCCACTCTCGGTATTGATGCCGGCGATTCTGCCGCAGTTATTTTTAAGGAGCCTCATATCTTTAGAGATTCTTATGATGGAGTCGTCCCGGAAGAACCGGAAAACTTTCATCAGCAAAAATTTCCAAAGATTGAAGAGCGTGATATGACAGTTTACATAGAGTCTGTAAGGGATTTCATATTGGAAAGCAGTGATGAAGAGTTCACTCAACAAATTGCAAGTTTTTTTGACCTGGAAAATGTCATAGACTGGCACTTGTTGCTTTTGATAACGAACAATAGTGACGGTATCTTAAAAGGGTTTTACCTTTATAAAATCAATGAGGAAACGCCTTTGCGCATTGCTCCCTGGGATTACGACCATTCTTTCGGGCGGGATGGCGACAATGAGCTTAACTTGGATACAAGACCTTTGGACATTCATCGTTCCATACTTTTTGCTCGTTTGCTGGAGTTTGAGTGGTATAAAAAAATGCTCAAGGCAAGATGGGGCGCTTTGCAAAAGGAAGGCCTGTTAAGCATGCAGGGTCTGAAATGGAGAATTCACTACCAAAAAGAAAAAATAAAGCCTTGGGTCGCAAAAAATTTTGAACTCTGGCCGGTTGATGCCTCATGGTACTTTGATGACAATGGATTTGAAGAGGAAATTCAAATTATGTACCAGTTTGTTGAATTGCGCCATCATCGCTTGACAGAATACTTTTCAAATTTGTAACACCAATATTCTATGAGCCGATTGAGTCTTTCTTCTTTGGTTACTTTCTTCTTCTTTTTCTCCTCCCTTTGTCTCCCGTTTGAGCGTATCCATGCCCAGGAATCCCGCCCCATAGGCCTTAATCTGAACGGCGTGGTGGATTATTCTCCCGAACTGGTCTTCGTGGATGCCTTTAAAATGGCGAGGGAATGGATACCTTTTGAGCCGGGCTCATCTGTCTGGGACAGTGGGGTGGACATTCCCCTCGGTACCAATGGTTATCCCCTGGAGATTCCCTACGACAATGGCATAGACCCACCTCAGGCAGTCAGGGCGCTGTTGTATTTCTCGGAAGAGACTTATTTTCCCTCCGGCTCGTATCACCTGATCGTTTCCGGTACGGGGCATATCAATCTCTGGGGGGCGGCCTCCGGTTCTTTCGATTGCCCTGTGGATACCTATGTAGAGGTAGATAACAATGCAGGTATAGGGATATCCATAGACATTACCGAATCTCAGGCTTCCGACCCCATTCACGACATCCGCTTCATCATGCCGGGCTTTGACGACACCTATGAAGCGGAGCCTTTTAATCCCGCCTTCCTCAGTTTGTTGGGCGATTTTGAGACGCTGCGTTTTATGGATTGGATGATGACCAACAATTCTCCCCTCATTTCCTGGGAAGATCGCAATACGCCCGATTATTATACCCAAACTTTATCCACCGGCGTTTCTTATGAGTACATCGTTCAGCTTTGCAATCTGCTGCACAAAAATGCCTGGATCTGCGTACCCCATCAGGCCGATGACAACTTTATCACAGAAATGGCCCGCTTTTTCCGGGATAACTTAGACCCCGATTTAAAAATCTATGTGGAATACAGCAATGAGGTGTGGAACGGCATTTTTGATCAAAGCATATACGCAGGCGACATGGGCGCTGTCCTGGGCTATTCCGGTCAGCCCTGGGAGCAGGGCTGGCAATATTACGCCAAGCGCACAGCCGATGTACACCACATCTTTGAAACGGAATTCGAGGACGACAGCCGCTTGGTCAAGGTCGTGGCTTCACAGGCTGCTGTCAGTTGGATTTCCAATTACATCCTTGAAAAATACGAAGACCCTTTTTACAATCCCTCAGGCGTACAGGCCGATGCGCTGGCCATTGCGCCGTATTTTGGTGCGGGTCTTGCAGATAACATTGGCGATGAAGGTCTCAGCGCCACCATCACGGTAGATGAAATTCTGGATTCCCTCGAGCAATCCCTCAATGAGTCTTTCCTCTGGATGGATGAACAAAAAGCCGTGGCAGATGAGCACAATGTAGAGCTCATCGCTTACGAAGGCGGTCAGCATCTGGTCTCTTACTTTTACACCGATGAGGACTTCACCCAAAAGCTCACCGATGCCAACCGCAACGAGCGCATGGAAGACCTGTATTGCCAGTATTTCGACTATTGGTATAACTCCGGCGATGCCAATCCCCGCGGCCTTTTTTGCCATTTTTCTTCGGTCTCTGAGTATTCGCAGTATGGCAGTTGGGGGCTCATGGAAGTCATGGGCGACACCCTTTCCCCCAAGTATCTCGGATTGAAAAATTGTGTGTTTCCCTACAATGTCGTTTTCACCGAAGAGCCTGACGCTGCTGCCGAATCCGGCATTCTGATCTGGCCCAATCCCTCGTCCGATGGCATCTTCCATATTCAACACGGCCTTCACGAACCCCGCATCCGCCTTTTTGACTTGCTCGGCCGGCCCATAGACTTTCAATTGCTTTCGCAAAATGAAGGACGCAGCAGCTTACAAGTGAAACAAGGCAGCCCCGGCCTGTTCTTCATCGAACTGAATGGGAAACTCTGTAAGGTTTTTTCTACAGCTCAATGATGATCAATGGTTCATTAAGTTTTTG
>Ga0256832_1001773_pt1 | contig 14715 bp, 5 predicted proteins | sample 134614metaG_FD_190534 | JGI IMG/M metagenome (GOLD analysis project Ga0256832, IMG submission 190534) | Hydrothermal vent microbial communities from Lau Basin, Pacific Ocean - 134-614 | ecosystem: Environmental > Aquatic > Marine > Hydrothermal vents | place: Pacific Ocean: Lau Basin | collected...
GGATAGTTTATTTCAAAAAGTGTACAAAAAGCTTTATCTCACACAAATGCCCAAACCCTTAGATATCAATACAGCAGACTATATCACTTTGGTCAAGCATCCCTATATTCACAAAAAGCAAGCATCGCTTATCATCAAGTACAAGAAACAGCATGGAGGCTATAAAAACATAAACGAGATACTGAAAATACGTGCGATTGACTCGGTGTTTCTACAGAAGATTCGCCCTTATTTCTACGTAAAAGGCAAAGAGATAGTAAAGCGATAATATTGGATAGAACAAACTATTCGGGAGGCAACATCACTAATGCGCTGCAACCATCATGGCTTTATACTTCTCTGAAAAATCCTTGACGTCCTCCACCATTCGCGGAGAACCGATGGCAATAGAAGTGCGTTGGTGCAAATCGGATACCTCTTTATCCAAAATACGCAATCCCTGACAAGTGGTAGCTTTGCCGCCACATTGTTCGACAATCATCGCCATAGGGTTGCACTCGTATAATAATCTCAGCTTTCCCATCGGGTAATCGGACATATTGGGGTAAATGAAAACACCGCCCTGAAAGAGAATCCGGTGAATGTCGGAGACCATCGTGCCGATGTAACGAAGTTTGAGGTTCAGTTCGTTGCAATGGTCGATATATCGCCGCATCCCAAAATCATACTTCAGATAATACCCTTGGTTGACAGAGTAGTATTTTGCTTTTTCCGGTATCTTGATGTCACGATGAGAAAGAAAAAACTCCCCTACCGAAGGGTCTAAAGTAAATCCGTTGACTCCATTGCCGGTGGTGTATACCAGGATGGTAGAAGTACCATACGTGACGTATCCTGCTGCGACCAATTTGTTGCCAGGTTGGAGAAAGTCTTCCTTTGTCACCGGGCTATTCACATCAGAGATGCGCCGGTATATGCCAAATATGGTTCCTACGGATACATTGACATCGATATTAGAGGAGCCATCCAAAGGGTCAAAAACAACGACGTATTTTGCATTTTTGGATTCGACGTCAGGCAACGGGATGAAATCCTCCAACTCTTCTGAGGCGATACCACAACACTCCCCACTATTGGCGAGAAATTCTATCATCCGGTCATTGGCATAAATATCCAATTTCTGAACCGTGTCTCCGGAGGAATTTTGTTGATCTGCCAAGCCGATAATATTGACCAGTCCTGCTCGATTCACCTCCCGGTTAATCATCTTAGCTGCCAGCCCTATATCCCGCAATAAAGCGGTCAGCTCTCCTGATGCATACGGAAAATCCTTCTGTCTTTTGATGATAAACTCATCAAGGGTAATAAGTCTGCCCATAAGATGCATTTTATTTCTTAACGCAAATGTATATAGAATTTTGAATGTATTTAGCGTCAAAATAAATTTCAGATCAAATTGATAAGGATAGTACGCCAATAGGAGGTATAATATTGCATCACATATAGGATTAACAACCTATAAATCCTCATGTCACGGTGGGGGAAATGGTCATAAGATGGATTTAAGTACTTCCAAATGGACTTCATAAAACTATTTGAAGAATGGACTGTTTCATTTTTTCATGCACAACTTATTAACTTTAAATAGATTTTTTCTCAAATACAGGTGGCATCTGCTTTGGGGCGTTGTCTTTGTAAGTATATCCAACTACTTTAGGATCCTCCAGCCGAGAGTGGTTCGGGATGCGCTAAATATGGTGTTAACTACTTTGAAGCAATACAAAGTAGCGACTCCCGGAATTCAACCGGAGATATACGATCAACTCACGACCCAACTCACTCAGTTTGCCGGGCTTGTTCTTCTGTATGCACTATTGATGGGCTTATTTATGTATTTCATGCGTCAAACCCTCATTGTCATGAGTCGACATATCGAATACGACATGAGAAAAGAACTGTTTGACCATTACCTGACGTTGGACCATAGCTTTTTTGTACGTAATCGTGTTGGTGATCTTATGGCGCGTATCAGTGACGACATCAGCAAGGTCAGGATGTATGTCGGACCGGGGATTATGTATATGATTAATTTGATATCCCTGGCAGTACTGATTATTTACGCCATGTACAGTGTAAGTCCATATTTAACGTTGTTTGCTTTACTGCCACTGCCTGTTTTGTCTGTGTCGATATACTTTATCAGCAAAATCATCCAAAAGCGAAGCACCGAAATCCAACAACAATTGGGTGTATTAACCAGTACAGCCCAAGAGACCTTTTCAGGAATACGTGTTTTGAAGGTTTTTGTCAAAGAGCATGACTTCAAGCGATACTTCAACCGAGAAGCAAGCCAATTATTCGATAAAAACATGAAGATGACACAAGTTCGTGCTTGGTTCTTTCCTTTAATTATTTTATTGATAGGCTTAAGCAACCTCCTTACCATATCTATAGGAGGAAAGTTGTTACAATCCGGGGATATCACGGCAGGCAACCTCGCAGAATTTGTTATTTATATCAACATGTTAACCTGGCCATTTACTGCTATTGGCTGGATCGCCTCCATTGTACAGGAAGCTGCTGCTTCACAAAGACGGATACTTGATATTTTAAACACCAATCCTAAACTTGACAATCAGGGGACTTACCGGGGGGCGATTGAAGGTCCGATCCGATTTCATTCGGTTGGTCTTAAATATGAATCGGAAAATATGGTTTTGAAAGATTTATCTTTTGAGATTGATGCAGGACAGAAGGTTGCAATAGTCGGCAAGACCGGTAGCGGCAAAAGCAGTATAGCAGATCTGCTTTTGCGAGTAATGGATCCTTCTGAGGGGGAGATTTTTGTTGCTTCTCGCCCTCTCCAATCTTATGACATACAACACCTTCGACAGCAGATCGGTTATGTCCCCCAAGACACGTTTCTCTTTTCGGAAACGATAAGGAACAATATCGGATTTGGCTCAAGTTCTACGACCATCAAACAAATTCAATCCGCAGCTAAAATGGCGGGTATCCATGATGAAATAATGCGGTTTGAGGCCGGATATGAAACTTTGGTTGGGGAGCGAGGAGTCTCCTTGTCCGGTGGTCAAAAACAACGTATTGCCATAGCACGGGCATTAATAAAATCACCTAAGATTTTAATTTTGGATGACGCGCTATCTGCCGTTGACCCCACTACCCGGAGTCTAATACTTAACAATATCAATAGTGGTTCTAATTGTCGAACTCTCATCTCTATCACCCATAATTTTATTCACCTGGATGACTTCGACAACATTCTTGTTTTAGAAGGCGGAAGTATCTCTCAATCAGGGACCATGCAGGAATTACTTCAGGACACCGATGGGTATTTTTATCGACTATATCAACATCAGAAGAGAAAGGAAAAGAATCTTGCAGAAAACCCATAAATTCAAGTTGATAATATCACCTCTATCTGTATTCATAGAGAAGGCGCAAAAAGTTACATTTGCGACATAAATTCAGGTGACATTTGTCAAAAATTTCGATTCAAATTGAAGGATAAATGAAGCTTAAGCTTATTGTTTGAATCCTGACGCACTATATGGTGATTCCTAAAATTGATACTTAGCATTTTAAAAAGTCTTTCATAATCAAAAGGCTTTCATAAACATATGGGTCTTTATTTACCTTGTGCTCCCAATATTCAATGGCTTCAGGGTCATATTTATTCTTGTCAAGAATAGTAACTTGAAAAGGGAAGTCAAAAAGCAGTTCTCCACGACTAGTTTGCTCTCTTTTTTTATACTTTTCATAATTCAAGTTGATTGGTTGCTTTTTTGAAAATTTCATAGCTTTATCTTGAATCGATATAAAAAAAGGACTATTCGCTATTCGTTCATTACTGTTTTTCTTTAGTAGAGCAATTTTTATAATATCTTCTTTTTGAATTTCTACTTCAATCGGTAAATCGGGAAAAGAGAGGGCATTTTCAAGTGCTCTTTCACCTGTTGGAATGTACATGCTTTCTGTTGGGAAAGCAATGTCTGGTATCACACCTTTTAACTGATTCGAATGTCCTCCGCCTGAATAGAAAGAGCCATGTGTAAGTTTTATACTTCCAATACTTGTCGAATCATCATTAGCTGTCACATTATAAAATCGCTGAAAAGACCCCTTCCCAAAACTTCTACTTCCTACAATTATTCCCCTTCCATAATCCTGAATTGTTCCTGCAAAAAGCTCTGATGCAGAAGCACTATTACTATTCACCATCACAATTAATTTCTCTTCAAATAATGCGGTGGTATCATTATCCTCAAATGCTCTTGGCCTGCCATCCTTTGAAAGAAAATAGGAACAAACACCACCCTTTAGGAAATATCCAATAATCTTATTAGCTTCACGACTTGAACCTCCCTTATTATCTCTAATATCAAAAAGCAACCCAGTCACCTTATTCTTATTCAACTCAGCAATAGCATCAAACACATCGCTAGCAGAGCCTTTTTCTCCAGCATAAAATCTAGGTAGTTTAATATATCCAATTTTCCTTCCTACTTTGTCCAGCTCCAAAACAAATGCTTTCACACGATCATACTTAATACTTGCACGCTGAATCATCACTTCTTCGACTTCTTGTCTAGTGTTTTTAATCTTTAAGGTAACCAAAGAACCTTCTTTGCCTTTCAGTAGATTTAGAACTGATGATAAGTTGAAACCTGCAATATCAATATATTCATCTTCATTTTTAATGGCCAAAAGCAAATCTCCTTTATCAATTTTTCGTGTTTTCCACGCAGGGCCACCAAAGGACACATTCTGAACCACTGGATATCCTCCTCTATCTATCTTAACCATCATTCCAACACCAACATAAGAGCGATAGAACTTGTTATCCCACTGCTTCTTAGCTTCTATCGATAAAAACTTTGACTGAAAATCATTAAGCCCGACATAGGAGTTGATATACAAATCAAAAACTTCTTGTTGTGATCTATTACCAAGAGATTCAAAATATTTGTCAAAATACTTTTTAGTTCTAGATTTGGCAATTGATTTATTTTTTAATAAGGTCAATCTTGGGTTTGCAAGTGCATTTGTATACAATTCTTCAATATAGTGATGTTTGATTTTTACTCTCCATTTCTCTGATAGTTCGGCAGCATTCTTGGAAAAATCAGGACAATCATTCACATAATAATCATCACTGAAAATGTCAAAATCAGATACTAACCAGTGATGGGCCATCCTTTTGACCCACGCCAATCTCTTACGAAATAGACTATTAACATTATCCAGAAAAATTGTCTTTCCTTCCAATAACTCATTATCCAAAGTAGTTTCGTATTTCCTTAATCTATCAACATCAACTTGTGTAAAAAACAATTTACTATTATCTACATTATTAAGGAACTTTAGAAACATATCTGCAGAAAGCTCTTCGTTAATTGCTTTTGGAGAAACATGATGATTTTGGACAATAGAAACAATTTTCTTAATATAATTCGATTTGCTCTCAAATGAATATTTATTATAACTGCAACTAACCAAATAACACAATAAAAAAATAAATAAGTAACGAATAATCATATAAAACAATTTGTATTAATTCCAATTTAATCTTGCGTGTCTTCTAAACAAAAACTATGTAAAAGTACAAAGATATTAAATACATGCTCCTTACTCAAGGAGTGGCGTGTAATACAAACCGTGAATTCAAACTGCAAATTTGTGCTTTGATTAAATATCTTTTGAATTATAACAGAATTCACATATTGACTAGCCATGCTATTTGGCATTGCCCAAAAAGGTAACAAAAGGATTTAGTATCCTGTCAAGCATATTCTCGACACACCAAGCATCGTTCTTTTGCTTGATATCTGCTGCGTTCATATTGTTAGCCATTGCTGCGGGGCTACTACGCCATAGACCCACAATTATAACGATGTGTAGTAGAGTAATGGCAAGCATGCAGTTTTCTTTCTGAAGCAGTATAGTAACACATCTAATTTTCAGCTTCTGAAAACAACAATAAAAGAAAGGCGCCCTATGAGTGGGCGCCTTCTCAATAACTCATCACAACTCTTCCTAAGAAGAATTATTTACTTAATCAAAATCATTTTCTTGGTTGCGGTGTAGTCTTCGGAGTCGAGTTGATAATAAATAACTCGTCCTTTTTCACCCAAGTCTTTAGAGGCCACGACCAATTTGTTTTCACCTTGCTGACCATCTATGATTACCTTCTTGATGATTTTTCCATTATCCGTGTAGAACGTCAGTTGAACATTCATATCTTCCGGCAAATCAAAGCGGATCTCCGTCTCCTCCTTAAATGGGTTCGGACTGTTCTGATATAAACGGAAAGGAAGTGCTTTGGCAATTGCACTACTTTCATAGCGTAGTGCTATTTCGTATTCACGACCTTTAGCATCATATCCTTCAGCAGAGGTTACTGCAGAACTTATCTTCAACAGTGGATTCTTAACCTGCTCCTTGCCTGTGAATACCAAGGTAAACAGCACCTCTTCTCCCTTAAGAGTGACCGGATTATCCAAAATGTTCCAACTAAATGTCAAAACGCCTTGTTCTGCCATTTGTGCATTGTAGTTGCTTGGGTCTATCTTTAACTTGCCAGGCTGCATCTCAACAAAATCCATTTGTTGTGGATCGAACTCCATGCTGTACTGCATGCCTACCATTTCATTAAAGTTGGCAGCCGTAACATCGATGGAGACCCGTTTGCCCGGTTGTAGCTCGACATCGTCCACTCTTAACTGTAGTGTTTTATCCGTACGCACTTTGGTCTTGCCGGTAAGGTTTGCTCTAGCATCGCCTGAGACATCCCCAATCTTGACTCCCCGGAAGTTGGCATCCAATTCTGCCTCAATAAGAGACTGGATCGGCAACCGTTCCGGATACCCCCAAGGCGTATGATAATCTGTAAACATATGTCCCTTCGGCATAAATCTCCAGGAGGTTTGCTTCCACTTATCCAAGTTCTTAATCTTGCCGAGTATCAGCTTACGTATTACTAAAATATCCGCTGTAGATACTTTTTCATTATTTGTAGCATCTGCCGCTATGTACTGATAGGCATCTGTAAAGTCCTTTTTGCCAAGAAGATGTAATTGGATAGCTACCAAATCCCGTGTATTTACTCCATTGAGCCAATCTTCATTCTTAAAGATGTCGATATACTCAGCGTTTTGTGGTACAGGTATGATAAACTTCCCGCCGCTCTTCTTTGTCTTAAGTACAGCTCCATTCTGGTCTTCGAGTCGCACAAGCACCGAACCCAGTACTTCGTCTTTTCGATCTACGACGATACCCGCCAGATTGGTTGTATTGCCACAAGCATTGTTGTTGTCCTGAACAATTATCGTGGTCACACAGAAATCTGTATTTCCAGCCTCATCTTCTACCCACAACTCCACCTCAATACTCACTTCTTCTTTTGCTCCATGCGCTGTAAAGGTATCGCAAGTTACGGTGTAACCTGTCCAGCTTGGATCTCCATTGAAATAAAGCTTCAATGCAGATGTGTCTGAACAATTGTCATAACTGCCCGCATCCAAGTCCGTAGCCCAAACGGTTATACTACCACTTGAAGGCATAATGACGGTTACCGCACCATCCTCACAATATGGGGTTGGCTTCTTGCAGTCCTTCACTTCGAAGAGCAAGTTGCACACGCCGACGTTGCCGCAGCCATCCTCTACATAGTATTGAAGCATATGCTCCCCTACAGGATAGGTGCCACTGGCAGAGCTCGGGTCTAACTCATTATCTGCCCATGGATTGAAATAGTCGACCGCTTGCTGACCCGCCAATGCTCGTCCGACAAATACATCATATGTGCCATACTTACCAGACCGGTCATTGTAGAGGTCAATCTTATAGTCGAAGTACAACTTATCGGTTGGTGTACACTCGTCCGTAGCGCTAACATTGAGATCTATATGACCTACGCAATAACGCTGACCATTGATGACTGTATCCCGATAGGTATCCGGCTCGCAATCCCCGTGGCTGCAAGTCACTACAGGTGATATTTTATCTCTCACCAGAATAATCTGACGGAAATGCCATTCTCCCGGATGCGGATGCGTGTAATATCCCGTTGTATTGCCGGTGGTCGGCACCTTGTCCGGATCCCACTGACACCAGTCTATGACACTCCAATCCCGAATAACCTTAAAGCATGCATCTCGCGTTATCGTGATGGTATCGTCTTTGTAATCGATTGCGATACTGCTACACTGGTCATCCTTACCATTGACTATGACTGGTTTGCCCAGTTGTGGGTTAGAAGGATCAAGGTCCGCTCCACAACCATCCAGTGTAATGGTCTCATTGCAGCCATTGGGCCATTCGATATCATCCGTATTGGAGGTGCATACTACAGGATCGATGTAGAACGGATCACAATTAACAACCCATATCTGTTGTTTATCTTGATAGCGTACACCATCGACCGTTACCGTGATAGTCCGGGTAATCACCCCTTGACCGCATTCCCGTCCATCGTTTACAGTAATCGTAGGCGATATTCCACATGTCTTGGATACAAATCCATCCCATCCCCATACCAAGCTATACTTGTTCTCCGGATGTGTTGGATTGTAGTACTTGTTGGCAAAGAAACATGCCTTTTCGGAAACTGCAGGAATTGGAACAAACTGAGGTGCCTTACCGTGTGGGAACCACTTCAGGTAATGCTGGTCTATATCTTCACACCAGCGTGGGCATACCACATCCGTCGTCTTCAGTTTTTCTCTAAGATTCTTGTCCGTCACTACCCTACCGAATGTAGGATTGTTTGGATCCGTCAGAGCCTCTTCGCTGTCATCAAACCAGAACGAACAGCTCACCACTACATCATCAGGAGCATGTACGATCGGAAGGGCTTTATTCTGTACTTCTACTTCAACCATACAATCTGAGAAGTGGCCTTTGAGCCGGCCTCGTTCCATCGTGCTCGGTGGGATAGGACCAGGTCCCGGATCCACGTCAAAGACTCTAAACACTACCATAACATTTTGCCCAACATCCTGACAGCAGAAGGACACTTCGTCATCAAAGTACACCTGATTGCCGGTTCGGCCCAAATCATCATCACCGTCCAAACCGTTGCAGGCTACACGATTATCCGCTGTGCTGCCATTCGGCTTACCCAAGGTCTCATCCATACGTATCACCTTAAACCATACCTCCTTGCAATTATCAAATGAGCCATCATCAAACGTCTTCGCTTTGATTTTTACAAAGTCTGTCGCTCTGTCATTCGAACTTACAAGACTTACGACCGTATGCGTCTCACAAACCGGGGTGGGTGGAATATTGTCCACTACATGTACCGTTACATTGAGTTGCGAGACATTGCCACAGGCATCTTCCGCTTCTATTACCACCGTATGCGTTCCTTCTGCCAATCCGATAACAATCCATTGACCGTTGGGCAGCTTAATGGCTCTTCCTGTCCACGTCAGTACTTTATATCCGACGGCAGCGGAGCAATTGTCCTCTAACCATGGCTCAGGCACTAACCACCTGCCAAAACAACTCGTACTCGTCATTCCTACCGTAACTTCCTCCGGGAAGGTGATTTTTGGCCCTTCTCTATCGATTACACGGATGACCTGCGTATGCACTAACGGGTTAATGCCCGGAATAACCGGTAGACACTTGCTCACCACCTTCCAATGTCGGTGGATTTCATACTCACCTTCACATGCATCGTACACTTCGTCTTCATATTTGTAGGAGTAGTTGCAATACTTATTCTTGTCAAAGACAGATTTTCCTCCTATTGTTGGCACACCTGTTCCTGTCCATTTTACATAAGGCGAAAGGGCTTCAGGATCATTTGTCGGGTAACCGCCAAAGCATCTTCTTCCACCGGTCTTAACCCACTGCCAATGACTACGGTAATAGATCGGGAACGGACTGGGATGTCCGGCGTTGACTCCATCTGTTATCACGTTCCATCCTAGACTTCTCGGAACACGAATCCTACATCCACTGGCTTTGTATATCACGGTATCCAAGACATAATCATCTACACATCCGGTTCGGCATCCCGTCGATAAATCAACTGCGTAGGCCGGGAAATGTGGATTAGGTACACCGGGACGTATCTCCTCTTTAGTAGGATCTATTTTTTCATCTTCTATTTCATCAAAAGCTTTATCACACGACAACCCGGGCACTGTCAAATCGTCGACATCAGCCGGGAAGGTGACATCCGCCAAGTCAAACTCCTTGACATAAATCATCTGCGTGCAGGTCGTGGTATTGCCCGAACCATCTTTTACTGTCCACTTTCGCTCTATGGTCAAGCGGTATTTCTTACACTTGCCATTGTCCGTTATTTTGTCATGATAAGTGATACTTGGATTTTGTACACAACTCAAAATCGTCGGACGGCCTGTATATGACGGTGTAAATGCCACAGCACATGGTACTGCAGTATCCGGCGGACATTCTATTACAGGGGCCAGCTTGTCTTCAATACACACACAACCCCAACAGCTATTGCCCGATCGTGGATCTATGACCGTCACCGTGAAGCACTTGCCTACGTCTGATAGGGTAAAGGTGTCGCTGTGCAACAATCCGTCTCTCTTACCACATCCTTCGCGCACCTCCAACTCATACCCGGAGTAACAGTGGTAGCCGTCTCCTGACAATACCATGTCCGCAGTTAGAACTGCTGTACAGGTGCTATCCAGACTTAACTGGGTTTGGTCAACACAAGCCAACTCATTGCCGGCAGGATCAAATTCATTGACCGTAACCGTGTATATACAGGTGTCTGCATTGCCCGCAGAGTCTTTTGCTATGACTACTATCTCATGTTCTCCTATTCCTAAATACGTAGCATCCGGTGGGTTAGCGTAAATAGTATCTACCCCACAGTTGTCTGTTACGATATAGCCGTAAGACCAGAACACTTCACATTCTCCCGGATTGGCTTGCAAGGTCAAATCTGCGGGACAATTGGTAATGACCGGATCCTCACAGTCTTCTACTGTCACATCAAACGAACAGCTCGACTTATTGCCCGCTTTGTCCGTAAGAATATATCGTACCGTCGTCGTTCCTACTTCGAAGAACTCCATCGTTACACTTCCGCCTACCACCGGTCCATTCGTCGGAACCACTATCGGATCCTTAGAGCTATACTCTACATAAATATCTCCAAGGCAACAATTATCTTCAAATATCGGATGCGTCCACATGAACTTTCCTCCACACACCAATGTGTCATTGCAGAAGGTTGTGTCTCCCTGACTGTAAGGCAACATCTGCATAATCTGCAACTCCCAATTGGTCAGTTGTGCCGGCTGCGTCGAAGCGCAGCTGTTATTTGCTATTTGCAATGTCCAATCTCCCATCATCGGCTCTTCGTAAAACGCTTTGAGTGGTTCCATGGGCTTAGACTCCCCTGCACTTCCAAGAGGATTGCAGCCCGATGCGGCCAAATCATTGGCTGCATCGTCATCCATCTGGCTAAAGTCAAAGTCATTGTCCCCAGCACTACATGCTCCCTCAAATAAGACCACTTCAGTTCCCGATGGACTAATGAGCGTAACTTCCAGACCATTGACATCATCGGCCGTACCCGTCAAATTTAATACGTTGATATCTCCTAGTATTCCATTTGTCGGAACATTAATCACTGAGGTGTAACAATCACCTACGGCTATATTGGCATTCAAATTGGTCGCTCCATTGTATATCATCGTGTCATACTCTACACAACTCGGAATCTCTACATCGCTTACGATGACATCCACCATACACGTATCCACTCCCGGATCTGTACTCTGTAAGGAGGCTACCGTTCCATTGTCTGTGAGAACAGGTAAACCCGCATTGAGGCTACCCAGCGTTGCCGGAGCACAGCTCTCTGCCAATACCCAATCCGTCTCGTTGTTGTGATCCTGTAGTCTGCTTCTGTAATAACTTGCATGACAATCCATATCTGCTGATACCCCACTCCAATCATCCGCTTCAACAACCGCTATGGTACCGGCGCCTACCGGACTAAATCCGTTGGTTGTCACCACATCTATCACGTGATCATATAAACTGAGCACATAGCCCCTTGGATCGGTGTTGGCTGCTTCGGTGCAATTCATTGAGAAATAACTATTGGCCGCATCATCTGCCCCCATACCTACATGGAAGACCAGCGTTTGGCCAACGCCCAACATCGTTCCGTTGGGGAGTGTCCTACTGCACACGCTTCCTCCGGCGTCAACGATTTCAAGCGTCAAACATGTCAGATCCATCGTCGTCGGACCAAAATTGGTTATTTCGACATAATCTCCATTGGTCAAGTCGCCATCAAAATGTCCGGGAACCGGGTTTGTCGCACCTACCGGTGCACCCAACATCTGCGTCACTTCCGTTATCAAAACAATGGGCTGATCTTGGGCAATATACGTCAACTTATTGTCGCCCACGGGGAAGTACTCTCCACTGGCATCTTCAACACCTTCAGCGATGACCGCTCCACTCGAATCTGTTATGAAGTACGTTACCGCTACGTGATCCTTGCATGTATCCACTACGGTGGGCTTGAGGTTGAATACCGTCGCTCCACATTTCTCCGGATCGTTGTCTATACTGTCCACTTGTGGGCAGGTAAGCATCGGAGGATCCCAGTAGTCATTGACTATAATCTTATATTCACATGTATCTGAATTGCCGCAGCCATCCGTCGCTTCAAAAATCAATATCGTCGTTCCGACCGGGAACCTGCTGCCTGAATGCAATCCGGTACCGTCGATCTGACGAATTAGCACCGTGTCGGTACAGTTATCAAGTGCGTAAGGCGCCGAGAAGTTTACATAAGCATCGCAGTGTCCCGTTTCTGCATTTTCCACAACCGGGAGTCTCGGACAATTCTGGAACACGGGGGGTATGGTGTCAATTGTTCCAAATCTGAATGTTACAGAATCCACATTATCACATTCATCTGTAGCGTAGAAGGTAACGTCAACATATCGAGTATTTCCACATCCATCTACCCAGTTGGTGTCAATATAATTATTGCTCCAAGTGACTTGGCTACAATTGTCTACCGCGATAGCTCCGGCGTTGTTATTCAACCAGCTAATCAACTCATCATCATTATTGGCATTGGATTGGTCACATAATATTTCATAATCCGATCCACCTGTGATTACTGGCGGAATGGTATCTCGTATCAATATCGTCTGTGATGAGTCCATGACATTACCGCAAGCGTCGGTGGCCTTCCAGGTACGCACCACATCGTATTGGTCATCACACCCTCTTGGTACCGTTACTTCATTAAATTCGATATTGATGAGTTGTCCACAGTTGTCTGTAGCAAAAACATTGGAGGGCACTCCCGGAATCTCCTCTTGACAGAGCACCAACGTATCCGCTGGAACATTGTGCAGCTCCGGTGGTATGGTATCCCGTACGGTAATGCTGTACGAAGCGCTAGAACTGTTGTTACAATTATCATACGCTGTCCACGTCCGTGTCAACACAAATTTGTCATGGCAACTGTCATTCGTAACGACTTCATTAAAGTCGATATTGAGCGGCTCATTAGCCATACAATTATCTGTAGCGCTTACGGTTGGAACTGTGGGAACTTCTTCTGCACATGCTACTAAGGTGTCATTGGGGACTCCCATAATAACCGGAGGCGTCACGTCCTCATCGTAGATGAAGCGCTGCTCACAAGTGGTGAAGTTTCCGGATGAGTCCGTCACCGTATAGGTCCTGGTTATGACAAGTGAATCGTCAAAGTTGCACGTACTCAGTCCGTTGGATTGATCGATATATGTTACCGTAAAGGCATCCGTAGTACAGTTGTCGCTGATGGTACCACCAAGACCCTCAAAACTCGCTTTGTCCGTTGCTCCTGCAGGAGGAATATCGCCGCACACCAACCCTCTGACATCTGCGGGGCAGGTGATAATCGGATCCTCATCATCCACTACTGTCACACTCCAGAAGCACATCGTGCTGTTGCCCGCACTATCTGTCGTCGTGTATTTAATCTGTGTTGTTCCTAACGGGAAGGACTTGGATGTAGTATCGCCATGAGATACATTCATCTCTGTCTCCATGCTTCCATCCGGGAAGGTGTACTTCACATTAAGTGAGTCAATATGGCAATTGTCTATCGGCAACGGATGGCTCCAGTTGTGGAGACCTTCGCAATCGCCTGTTCCCCCAATGGAGGTTCCTATGGTGACATTCGCCGGGCACGCCAACTCCGGTGGAGTAGCATCATTAAGCGTGATATTGACCATGCAGGTGTCTGTATTTCCTTCATTGTCGGTGATAACGAGGGTTACCGTGACTACCTCTCCATGACGTGAACCCACATTTGTTCCCGCTGGAGGTGTTTGCTCTATACTATATATATTGCAATTGTCCGTAAATGACATCGCCGCTATATCCGGTAGCTCTATATAACACGCATTATTCACAACATCCATCGTAAAGTCCGAAGGACATACAATTCCAGGTGGTATCGTATCCTTAAGGTGTACGTTTGTCGAGCACCAGCTGCAGTTGCCTACGCTGTCACACACACGTAAATGCACCACTACAGGGCTGGTATCCAAATCTCCCATGTTGAAGAAAATAGTATCTGAAAGAGTTATGGTATCCCGGCCTATCTTTAGCTGTGTACTGTCGCAATTATCTGTCGAAAGTCCGCCGATTTGTTCCGCCGTGACATACCCTTCACACGTGCTGCTCATATATACCGTCACCGGAGTACAAACCGCGTTGGGGTATTCCTTATCC
>Ga0256832_1001775_pt1 | contig 14708 bp, 16 predicted proteins | sample 134614metaG_FD_190534 | JGI IMG/M metagenome (GOLD analysis project Ga0256832, IMG submission 190534) | Hydrothermal vent microbial communities from Lau Basin, Pacific Ocean - 134-614 | ecosystem: Environmental > Aquatic > Marine > Hydrothermal vents | place: Pacific Ocean: Lau Basin | collected...
AGGCTGGCGCTGTTTGTCGAAAGCCGCGCCCGTGTTGCCGCCGCCTGTGCGCCCATGCTGAAGGAGCCCGTTCCCGAGAACCTGATGCAAAACATCCGCCAGCTGGCACAGGAGCCCGGCGGCGCACCGAAAGGCGGCACCGTTCTCCCCTTCAAGCCGCGGTTTCCCATATGGCAGACGGCGATTGCCGCCAGCATTGCGCTGGCCATCGGCTTTGGCGGCGGTCTGTTCATGGGGAAATCCGGCGGCTCCGGCGGGCAGCCCTTTGCCATTCATGCCTCCCGCGAAATCCAGGAGGCCCTGTCAAGCCTTCCCTCCGGCGCTGAGCGCAGCCTGCCAGGCGGCGGCCGGATCACCCTGATCGAGACATTCCGCGACGGCCGCAACACCCTCTGCCGCGAATTCGAATATCAGAAATCCGATGCGGAAAAGCTGGTGGCGATCGGGTGTCAGGGCGAAGATCAACCCGGCTGGGCGGTGAAATTTGCGCTGGCCGCCCCGGTCGCCGGCACGGATTACGCCCCGGCCTCGGCCCTGCCCGCCCTCGATGCCTATCTGGACGCCATCAATGCCACCCCTCCCCTTGCGCAGGAAGAGGAGCAAAAGGCCCTTGCAGATACGAAGGGGGCAGCGAAGCCATAGCGCGCGGATCAGATCGCCCGCTTGGCGACCCGCATGGCGAGGTTGATGAAATTCTGCACCTGGATCGCCTGGTTGTCGATCCGGTGATTGAGCGATAGCCCGGTGGTGGCGAAATCCTCGGCCAGCTTGACGAACCGGACACTGCGGCGCTGCGTTTCACCCACCGATGCCGGCACGATCGAAACCCCGACCTCGATCGACACCAGCGAAATCGCCGTCTGATAATCCATCGCAAAGACCCGCTCCGCAGGCTCCAGCCCTGCCCGCGCACAGATCTCGAGCACATGATCGGCAAAGCTGGGCCGGGGCCGTTCGGGATAGAAGATGAGCGGCTGATCCTCAAGATCGGCGATGGAAACCGTGGCGCGCGTTGCGAGGGGGCCGGTATCGGGCACCGCGAGGATCAGCGGTTCGGTGACGAGATGGCGGGAAACGATCTCCGGATCCTCGATCGCCGGGCGGGCGACGGCGATATCGATCTCATGGCGGATCAGGGCGCGGCGCAGGGCGGCGTTGTTCATCGGGTTCAGGCTGAGCGAGACCCTGGGATAGTGATTGCGGAAGGATTTCAGCACATTGGGCAGGATGCCATAGGTGGCGGTGCCGACGAAACCGATGCGCAGCCGGCCTTCGGCGCCCTGGGCTATCCGGCGCGCCTCCATATGCGCATCCTCCAGATCGGCGATGATCCCGTTGACCCGCTCAAGGAAGCGCTCGCCCGCCTGGGTCAGCGAAATGGCGCTGCGGCCGCGGTGAAAGAGCTGCGCGCCCAGCTCCTTTTCCAGCGCCTGGATCTGGCGGGAAAGCGGCGGCTGGGCGATGCCCAGCCGTTCTGCGGCGCGACCGACATGCAGTTCTTCGGCAACGGCGACGAAATACTGTAATTTGCGTATGTCGATCATCGCCTGTCAGGATGCCCCTTATGCTGCCGATGTCCACCCCGAGCGCGCGAATTCATCGACAATATCCTCATCGAGGGTAATGCCGAGGCCCGGGCCCTCGGGCAGATGGATCTGAAAATCGCGAAATTCCGGGCCTTTCGAAACGATATCCCTGACCAGAATCTGCGGCCCGAAATGCTCGGTGCCCCATTGCAGGCGCGGCAGGGTGGAAAAGACGGCCATATGCGCCGCCGCCCCGAGGCCGCTTTCCAGCAGGCAGCCGCCGTATAGCTCGAGCCCATGCGCATCGGCAATGGCCGCGGCGCGCCTCAGATCGAGCAGCCCGCCGCTCTTGACCAGCTTGAGCGAAAGCACATCGGCGGCATGGATTGCGCCGGCGCGCGCGATTTCGGCGGCCGAAAAGGCCCCCTCGTCGATCATCACCGGCACGCGGCTGGCGGCGGTCACGCGCGCCAGCGCCTCCATCTGCCCGGCGGGCAGCGGCTGTTCCACGAGATCCACGCCAAGCTCCGCCAGCGCGGGCATGTAGCGCCGGGCCGTGGCTTCGCTCCAGCCCTGGTTCACATCCACCACAAGGGTAACGTCGGGCAGCGCCTCGCGCAGCCGCGTCAGGCGGCGCAGATCTTCCGCCGGAGTCTGAAAGCCGATCTTGATCTTGAAACTGCGGTGCAGACGGGCGGCCAGCTTGGCCTTCGCCTCCTCGATTTCCTGCTCCACATCGCCCGAGGCCATGGCCCAGATCACCTCGGCCGCGTTGCGCACCGCGCCGCCCAGCAGCATGTGCGCCGGCAGGCCGAAGGAATGGCCGACGGCATCGAAAAGCGCGGACTCGACCCCCGCCTTGGCGGCGTGGTTGCGCACCGCGGCCTTCTGCATCCTGATCCGGTTGGCCTCGAAGGCCGGGGCCTCCTGGCCGATCAGAGCCGGGCCGAGATAGGAATCGATCACCGCCTTGATCGATTCCACGCTCTCTTCCGCCCATCGCGGCCCGCCGAGGGTGGCCGCTTCGCCGTAACCGATCGCGCCATCGCAAAGCGCGATCCGCACTAGCACGTAGGATTGATGGCTGATGGCCGTGTTGGAAAGCCGGTGCCGGCGTGTCGTCGGGGCGTCGATGATCCGGGTTTCGATGCTCTGGATCACCGGCGCGGGCCGGTCGGAGATTTTCTTCATCGCCCCGGCTGCGATGACTGCCTCGGCTGCGCGAATTCCTGTCATGCCGTCTCCCGTCGCTTGGCCCGTGCCATTTTCTGCCCGCCCGTGCGGCACCAGTCCGATGCCGGCTTCGGCGCGGGGGCGGAGGGGGAGCGTTTCCGCCCCCCTTCTCATGGTTCCTCGCGTTGGCCTTATTCGGCGGCCATCTTGGCTTCGTCGGCTTCCTTCAGCACGAAATCGAAGCGCAGCACCAGATCTGTGTCCGAGCCCTCGGGGGCCTTTTCGAACTTGCCGATCAGATCCTCCTTGACGGCAAACACCGTGTCTTCGTCGAGCCATTCGCTGTCGGCGTCGTAAACCTGGGTGATCAGCGGACGGTAGCCCTCTTTCGACAGGATGAAATGCAGATGCCCGGGGCGGTTCGGGTGGTGGCCCATGGCGTGCAGCAGCTCGCCTGCGGTCTCGTCTTCCGGGATCGGATAGGGAACCGGACGCAGCGCGACGCAGGCGTAATGGCCGTTTTCATCGGTTTCCAGCCGGCCGCGCAGGTTGTAATCGGGCTGATCGGGATCGTGGTTTTCGTAAAGCCCGTTGGGCGCGTCTTCCCAGATGTCGATGGTCACGCCGGCCAGCGGCTTGCCCTCGCGATCGCGCACATAGCCCTCGACATAGACGGTTTCCTCGTTGTCGAAATGCTTCTGGATCACCGAGGCGCCCTTGGGCAGCACCGGCGGGTTTTCGCGGTAGAAGGGGCCGAGCACCGTCGAGACGGTCTCATCGCCCTCGACAGGGTTGGTCATCATGTCCACCAGCACCTCGACGCCGAGGATATCGGCCAGCAGGATGAATTCCTGGCGCTTGTCGGAGCACAGCTTGCCGGCACGGGCGAGATAATCGCAGGCCCACAGGAATTCGTCGTGCTGGAGCCGCACATCCTTGACGAAGCCGTGCAGGTGCTTGATCAGCGCGGTCATGAGCTCACGCTGGCGGTCGGTGATCTCGCCATACTTGCCGAGCGCACCGATGACCACGTCGGTGATGTTGTCTTCTGTCACGTTGCGCATGTGACTTTCCTCCTCTGTGTTTACGTTCGGGCGGCGCGCTGTTCCCGGGCGCATCGTCGCGCGCTTCGGGAATCGGTGTTCGGTCGCTCGTGGCACAACCTTAGGAAGGTTGCCCGGCGCGCCCAATGCCGGTCAGGGTATGATCCGATACCGCGGCGGCGCGGTGGCCCGGCAGGTGCGGGGCCTACCAGTGGCTGCCTTCCCAGAGCGCGCGCTCCACCTCGATGCGCCGCGCGGCCTCCTCGTCATGCAGCTTGCCGAAACGGCCCTTGTGAAACAGCAACGGCGCCTTCTGCGGATCGCTGTGCATGGCCGAAACCTCGCCGACGAAGATCACGTGATCGCCCGCTTCCAGCTCATGCGCCACATGGGTGGCGAAGGCCGCGCAGGCCTCGCGCGGCACCGGCAGGCCGTCGAAATCGGTCAGCGGATCGGTGATCGATTCATCCGGCCGCCCGGCGAAATGCAGGGCCAGGGTTTCGGTGCCCTCGGGCAGGATGGAGACGGCAAAGCGCCCCGAGGCCCGGATATGGCCCAGCATCTTCGCCGTCCTGGCGATGGAAATGGCGATCATCGGCGGCTCAAGCGAGATCGACATGAAGGCATTGGCCGTCATGCCGTGTTCGGTGCTGCCGTGGCGCGTGGTGATGATGGTGACGCCGGTGGCAAAGCCGCCGCAGGCGTTGCGAAAGGCGATCGTGTCGAAATCGGTTATCGGGTGGGGTTTCGTCATCCGTGTTCTCTCTGCATCTTTTCTGTCGGGGGAGTGGCGAAGGCCCAGCGTGCGCTCTCCGGCCAGCCGTGCAGGGCAGCTGCCCTTTCGGGCTCGCCTGCGGCAAAGCACTCGCGCAGCCGGGTGGAGGAAATGCGCGCCCCGCCGGCGCAGGCGAATTCCTCCATGATCCGCACCCGGAAGGCCTTTTGCAGCATGGCCACATCGCCGGCACGCCGGGCTCCGAAGCGAAAATCGGCGCCAACCCATATCTCGCGCGGGTTCAGCCGGGCAAGCTCGCGCATGAAATCATCTGGCGGGCGGGCGGCATAGGCCTTGTCGAAGCGGGCAAGGATGATGTGATCGATGCCGAAATGCGAGATCCGCCGCACCTTCTCGGGCCCGTCCGTCAGCTGCATCGCGCCGGCGAAAACCACCTTCGGCGGCGGATCGAAAGTATAGACAACCGAGGCCAGCCCGCGCCGCGCCGCCGCCTGCGAGAGCTTCTTCAGCAAGGCCTGATGGCCCTTGTGCACGCCATCGAAACTGCCGATCGAAACGACCGAACCGGCAAGGCTCAGGCTGTCATCCGGGTGAACCTGCGCCGCCGGCGCGATCCGAGCCTGTTCGTCGCCGATCATGGGCGGGCCTCCGTGCTGCTGCTCTCGCCCGCCGGGGCCGCCCAGCCCATCCGCACCGAAGTGGCGCGGGCCGCTTCGAGGCAAATGTTGCGATAGGCGCGGGCCTGTTCGGCAAAGCGGCTCGCCGGCACCAGAAGGGCAAAGGCCGCGATGATCATGCCGGAGTGATTGCGCACCGGCGCGGCGGCGCTGGCCATGTGCGGATCGAGCTCGCCCGTTTCGGCGGCATAGCCATCCTCGCGGATGCCGGCGATCTGATCGCGCAGGATGGATTTCTGGGTGACGGTGCGCGGCGTCACCGCAGTGAGCGACATCCCGGCCAGCACCCGGTTCAGCTCGGCCAGCGGCAGCGCCGCGAGCAGCAGCTTGCCCGGCGCCGTGGCATGCAGCGGCGCATCCTGGTTGATCGCTCCGCGCGCCACCCGCACCGCGCTGTGCCCCTCGGCGGCGGTCATCGAGATCAGCCGCCCGTCGGTCATCACCAGCACGTGGCAGGTCTCGCCGTAGTTCTCCGCCGTGCGGACAACCACCGGACGCGCCGCCTCGATCAGCGTATCGCTGCCGAGCAGCGTTTCCGCCAGCCGCGCGATGCCCGGCCCCAGCCGGAACCGCCCCGGCGCCTGCCGGCTGAGCAGCCCGGCATCGGCAAGGCCGTTCAGCAGATCATGCGCCGTGGAATTGGCGATGCCACAGGCGCGCGCGATGTCGCCCGTGGTGCGCTCGGGGGTGGTTGGCGTGAACTGCGCCAGCACCTGGCTGATTCGATCCGTGGCTTTCACTGGCCCCTCCGGCCGCCGTTCCTTCACCTTCGCCCCGGCCGGGCCGCGCCCCGCCGGCCCGCCGCGCTTTTCACCGCTCAGCCTGCCTGTCAGCCCGCCTGCCCCGCGGTTTCGCTTTTTCCGGGCGGCATGCGCAGCGCCAATCGGAAAAAGCGGACCCATGCCCGCCCCGGCCAGAACTGGGCCTGTTTCTCAGTGAATTTAGCGCATCAAACGGAAATACCGAACCATTCTTTCGGTATCGGCCAATACCTTACGGCCTGACCGAAACGCGGCATAATCATCTGCATCAGTTTCGGGTGGGGCAATTCATCCGATTGAAGAAGGCTCGCATATCGCACGGGAGGAGACAGAACATGGACGCAAGCAAGGCAGGCGCCGCAAAATTCTATACGGGGGCCGAATATATCGACAGCCTCAAGGACAGCCGCGAAATCTACATTCACGGCAAGCGGGTCAAGGATGTCACCACCCACCCGGCCTTCCGCAATTCGGTGCGGATGGTGGGCCGCTGGTATGACACCCTGCACGAGCGCAAGGACGAGCTCTGCGTGCCCACCGATACCGGCTCGGGCAACCTGACGCACCCGTTCTTCAAGGGCTCGAAAACCGTCGAGGATCTGACCGCCGCGCAGCACACCATCATGGAGCTGCAGAAGGGCGCTTATGGCTGGATGGGCCGTTCGCCCGATTACAAGGCGTCCTTCCTCGGCACGCTCGGAGCGAATTCGGGCTTTTACGGCGAATATGCCGAGAACGCGAAGAAGTGGTATGCCAAGAGCCAGGAGCGCCTCGATTACTGGAACCACGCCATCGTCAACCCCCCGATCGACCGCGACAAGGCGATCGAGGATGTGCGCGATGTCTATATCCACGTGGAGAAGGAAACCGATGCCGGGATCGTCGTTTCCGGCGCCAAGGTGGTGGCCACCGGCTCGGCCCTGACCCATTACAACTTCATCGCCCACTACGGCATCCCGATCAAGGACAAGTCCTTCGCGGTGCTGTTCACCGCGCCGATGGATGCCGAGGGCGTGAAGCTGATTTCGCGCACTTCCTACGAGCTGAACGCCGCTGTCACCGGCTCGCCGTTCGATTACCCGCTTTCCTCGCGGCTGGACGAGAACGACTCGATCCTGATCTTCGACAAGGTGCTGATCCCCTGGGAGAACATCTTCATCTATGGCGACGTGGAGAAGATCAACATGTTCTTCCCCGCCTCGGGCTTCATCCCGCGCTTCACGCTGCACGGCTGCTGCCGCCTCGCGATCAAGCTCGATTTCATCGCCGGGCTGTTCTCCAAGGCGCTCGATTGCACCGGGGCCAAGGCCTTCCGCGGCCCGCAGACGGGGGTGGGCGAGGTGATCGCCTGGGCCAACCTCTTCCACGGCATCGCCGACGCGATGACCCGCAACCCGATCCCCTGGGATGGCACCGACGGCTACAACCTGCCCAACATCTTCTCGGGCCTCGCCTACCGGGTGTTCGCGCCCATGGCCTACGGCCGCATCAAGGAGCTGATCGAGCGCCACGTTGCCTCGGGGCTGATCTACCTGCCGGGCTCGGTCGAGGATTTCAAGAGCGATGCCACGCGCCCCTATCTGGATCGCTTCGCCCGCGGCTCGAACGGCTATACCTCAGTTGATCGCGCCAAGCTGCTGAAGCTCCTGTGGGATGCCGTGGGCACCGAATTCGGCGGCCGCCACGAGCTTTACGAGCGCAACTACGCCGGCAACTGGGAGAACATCCGCATCGAAACCATGCTGACGGCCGAAGCCACAGGCCAGCTGGAGATGATGCACAAGTTCGCCGAGCAGTGCATGAGCGAATACGATCTCGACGGATGGACCACCTCCGATCTGGTCAATCCCGATGATGTCAACTTCCTCAAGAAGCTCGGCAACCTCTGAGCGGAAAATGCCGGGCGGCGGCTCATGCTGCCGCCTGGAAGCGAGCAATTTCAGGGAGGATCCGAAATGCCCAAGCTGCAGCGCCACGATTATTACGACACGGCGCGAGACATGAACTGGGCCTTTTCGTATGTCGACGAGAAGGACGCCTTTCCCGAGGAGCTTTCCAAGAGCTTCGGGATCGAAAACGAAAAGTGGTGGGGCTGGGACGAGCCCTACAAGCTGACCTACCGCGAATATGTGCACAACCAGGCGGGCAAGGATGCGGGGATCTACTCGATCCGCTCCACCATCGCCCGCTCGGACATGTATGAAAAGCTCGACGAGGGCTGGAAATCGGCGATCAAGGCCCATTACGGCGCCATTCCGATCCCCGAGTATCTGGCCTCGATCGGCGAGGCGCGCATGGCCCGCTTCGGCCGCGCCGCCTCGTGGCGCAACATGGCCAGCTTCGGCACGCTGGACGAAACCCGCCACGGCCAGGCGCAGATCTATTTCCCCTATTGCCTGATCGACAAGGATCCGCAGATGGACTGGGCCCACAAGATGGCCCATTCCAACGAGTGGGGCGCCATCGCCGCGCGTTCGCTGTTTGACGACATGTTCACCGCCAATGATGCGGTGTCCACGGCGATCCAGCTCACCTTCACCTTCGAAACAGGCTTCACCAACCTGCAGTTCCTCGGCATGTCGGCCGATGCGCTGCATGTGGGCGATATCGAGTTCGGGGCGCTGATCTCCTCGATCCAGACCGACGAGGCGCGCCACTCCCAGCAGGGCGAACCGACGCTGAAGATCATGGTCGAGAACGGCAAGGGCGAAGAGGCCCAGAAGATGGTCGATCAGATGTTCTGGCGCTCCTGGCGCATCTTCGGCCTGCTCACCGGCCTTTCGATGGATTACTACACGCCGCTCGAGCACCGGACCATGAGTTTCAAGGAGTTCATGACGGACTGGATCTGCCGCCAGTTCATGGATCAGTTCCAGGATCTGGGCATGAAGCTGCCCTGGTATTGGGAAGAGCACTTCCTGCCCGAACTCGACGATTACCAGCACGGCATGCATCTGGGCGTGTGGTTCTGGCGCCCGACCGTGTGGTGGAACCCGGACGCCGGTGTCTCGCCCGCCGAGCGCGACTGGCTGGAGGAGAAATACCCCGGCTGGAACGATCGCTGGGGCAAGCACTGGGACGTGATCACCGAAAACGTGCGCGCCGGCAACATGGAGCAGACCTATCCGCAGACGCTTCCGGTGGTCTGCAACTGCTGCCAGCTGCCGATCATCGCGCCGGGGCTCAACGGCAAGGGCCCGCGGGTGACGAGCCACAACGGGCGCAAGCTCACTTTCTGCTCGGAAGTCTGCGAATGGGTCTGGAAGAGCCAGCCCGAGCGCTACGACACCCAGCTTTCGATCGTCGATCGCTTCCTGGCCGGGCACATCCAGCCGCCGGATCTGAACGGGGCGCTCCAGTATATGGGGATCACCCCCGATGTCGCCGGTGACGACGCCGACAAATACGCCTGGGCGCAGGAGCAGAGACTGGCCGCCGAATAGGCGATTGCGCCGCAGGATGAATGCCCCGCGCCGCTTCGCCGTGGCGCGGGGGCGGGAGAAATCTGCCCGGTTTCGGGCAAAAATGGGAGGAAGGATCATGGCAATGGTGCCTTTGCAAGGATGCTGGCGGGGCGATTTCGTTGTCCAGCTGGTGCCGGTGGATGACAGCAACACGATGCCGGAAGTCGCCGCGGCGGTTGCGGTTCATGCGGTCAATCTGCGGGTTCCGGCCGAGGATCGCCCGATGGGCGTATGGGTGAACGGCGAACGCGTGCCGGATGAAAAGACGGTGGCCGAGGCCGGTATCGAGCCGATGGATTATATCGAGGCTGGCTATGTCTGAGGATGCGCCTCTCAAATGGGTGAAGGCAACCACGCTCGACGATCTCTGGGAAGGCGATTTCATCGATGCCGAGATCGAGGGCGAGGAAGTCATCATCGTTCACATGGCCGGCGGCGAGATCCGCTGCTTTCAGGGGATGTGCCCGCATCAGGAAATCCTGCTCGCCGATGGCGACGTGGATTTCGAAACCGGCGTCATCACCTGTTCGGCGCATGAATGGCAGTTCGACATGGAAAGCGGCAAGGGCGTGAACCCGGACGGGTGCAGGCTGTTTCGCTACGAAGTCAGGGTCGAAGGCGATGATGTGCTTGTGGGCGTGCCCACCGACGGGCGCCTGCGCCGGCTTCGCCACGAAGCGGAAGACGCCTGAAAAGGGCCCGGCGCAGTTCGCCGGAACGGGAGGAAACGAACATGAATACCGCAACCGAAACCAAGCTCGTCGGCCCGGTGATCCGGGGTGTTGACGAAGACATCATCAACGCCGTCATCGATGCCGCGGAAAAGGATAATCCCGGCAAGGATATCATGATCGACGACCGCGGCGGATATGTCCGCATTCAGACGGAAGGATCGATGACGCTCACCCAGAAGAGCATGGAGGAAATGCTTGGTCGGCCCTTCAGGATGACCGAACTGGAGCCCAGCCTCGTCTCGTTCGCAGGCAGGCTGACCACTGAAGACGAAAAATGGCAATGGGCGCTTCACTGAAGCGCGAATGGGAGGATCGAACATGGCAGTCAAAACCGGCGGGCGCAAGCGCAAGAAGCCCTGGAGCCTCTGGACTGAAAGGCGCGTGCCTTCGGAATACGAGGCCGTCACCTACAAGTTCCACAATCACTTCCGCCACGAACCGGCGCCTTTCGAGCTTTCGGAAGACTGGACGCTCAACCGGTTCTACAAGGAAAACCGTGAGGGATCGCCCTTCGTCGCGGCGGTGGAGGATTGGGAAGGCTACCGCGATCCGCGCGCCTATACCTACCGCCGCTACATCGAGGATCAGAAGGAGCGCGAAGTCTATCTCGATAACCTGATCGACGAATTCGAGGCGAAGGATCACTACCGCACGCTTTCGCCCGAATATCTCGATTTTCTGCGTGACAACTACCTGCCGGTGCGCTTCCCCGGCCACGGGATGCAGATGAGCGCGGCCTATGTGGCGCAGATGGCGCCCTCGGCCTTCGTCACCAACACCCATTATTTCCAGATGGGCAACGAGATGCGCCGCGTGCAGCGCCAGGCCTATCTGGCGCAGGTCATGGCGATGGACAACGAGCGCCCCGATCTCGCCGACAGCGAGCGCACCCGCAAGACATGGACGGACGCGCCGCAATGGCAGGGCCTGCGCGAACTGCTGGAAAAGCAGCTCTGCGCCTATGACTTCGGCGAAGCCTTCGCCTCGCGCCAGCTGGTGCTGCGGCCGCTCTTCGATCTGGCCTTCAATCACGAGATGGCGCGCATCGCAGATGCCAATGGCGATGGTCTGATCGCCATGATACATGACGATTTCCGCCAGCATGACGAAGCCTATGCGATCGAGAACACGAAAGCGCTGGTGAAATACGCCACCGAAAACGGCGAAGGCAATGCCGCGCTGCTGAAGGGCCATGTCGAAAAGTGGATGCCGCTGGCCGAGAAGGCCACCGCTGGCCTTGCCGGGGCGCTGGCCGCGGCGCCCAATGCCGAAAGCGCGGACGCGATCGGCAAGCGGATCCGTTCGGCGCATGAGGCCTTCCTCGCCGATTGCGGCCTCTGATCGGCGCATCCCTCACCGGGCCGGCGGCATTCACCCGCCGCCGACCTGCCAGGCATACCCACCGCTTTGAGGATCTGATGTCATTCACCGTTCGCCTGGAGCCGGCCGACGTGACCTTCACGGCTCGCCCGGATGAAACCCTCCTGCAGGCCGCCCGCCGTGCGGGGATCGTTCTGCCGCACGAATGCGGCTGGGGGAGTTGTGGCACCTGCAAGGCGGTGCTTGTCGAGGGCGAGGTGGAGCTTCTGTTTCCCGAGGCGCCGGCCGTCAGCCCGCGCGACGCCCGGCGCGGGCGCATCGTTGCCTGCCAGGCGATGGCGCGCAGCGATCTGGTGCTGAAGCCGCCCGCCGGCTGGGCGGGCCTGCCGGGGCCTGAATGCCACGAGCAGCAGGCCGAGCTGATCGCGGTCGAGGAGCTTGCCCCCGAGATCCGCCGCTTCACCTTCCGCCCCGAAGTTTCGGCCGATTTCCTGCCCGGCCAGTATCTGATCGTGCATCTCGGGCCGCGCCTGCGGCGCGCCTATTCCATGTGCAACCTGCCCGATGGCGAGACCCTTCAGATCATCTCCAAACGCTACGAGGGCGGCGCGGGCTCGAACGCCCTGGCGGCGCTCGAACCGGGCGCGAAGGTAACGATCGAAAGCCCCTTCGGCTCCTGCACCCTGCGCAGGAAACCCGGCCGCACCGTTTTCGTGGCCGGGGGCACCGGGATTTCGCCGATCCTGGCGCTGGTGCGCGAGGCGGCGCGCGAGGGGCTCGATTTCGCCGCGCCGGTGGATGTTGTCTACGGCGCGCAGAGCCCCGCCGATCTGGCGGCGGGGGAGGAGCTCGAGCAGGCCACGGGGGCGATTTCCGGCGCCACATATCGCCCCGTCGTCGAAGCCCCGGATGCCGGCTGGGCCGGCGCAACGGGCCGCGCGCCCGATGTGATCGCGGCGCTCGATTTCGATCCCGCCGACACCCGTTTTTACGTTGCCGGCCCGCCGGTGATGGTCAATGCCGTCAAGGCGCAACTGAAGGAGGTCGGCGTGCCGATCACCCGCGTGCATTATGACAGTTTCGGCTAGAAAACCGCTCTCCGATACGGATATCTGGCAGATGCCCCGCTGCCTGCGCCGGATGTCGGCGCGGGCGGGCGAGCGGCCCGCTTTCGAAGCCACCTGGCCCTGCCTGCAGAAGGATCAAGAGGCCCCCGAAGCGATCCGGCAGGAACTGGCGGATTTCTGCGCCGCGCTCGAGGGGGTGAGCGCGGCAGCCCCGCCTTTCGAAGCACCGGGCGAAGCCTATGCCCTTGCCGGCGATCTGGCCCGCGGCCAGCCCGAGGCCTTTCTGGAAGAGCCCGTCTGGGCCAATCTGCGCCCCGATGGCGCCCTGCATCTGGGGCTGAAGCCCGAATGGGCGCAGAAGGTGATCGACAAGGGCTGGGCCACGATCCACCCCTTCGCCCGCTACATGGCCGGCGCGGTGCCGCCGCAGAGCCTGGTTGTCTTTGCCCCGCGCGATCGCCGCGAGCTTGCCACCGTCAAGCGCATCGCCACCGCCGCGCATGGCTATGCCATGGGCCGGATCGAAGGCGTGATCCTGCCCGATACGCGCTGGTGAATTCACGCCCAGGCAAAAAAGGGAGGAAAGAAGATGAAAGCAGCCGTCTATTTCGGACCGGAAGACATCCGCACCATCGATGTGGGTGATCCGAAGATCACCGAACCGCATCAGATGCTCGTGAAGGTGCGCGCCACCTCGATCTGCGGCTCGGATCTGCATATCTGGCGCGGAACGCTCGATCAGGCCATGGGCAAGGGCCATTCGACGCTGGGCCACGAGCTTTCGGGCGAGGTGGTGGAGACCGGCGCCAAGGTCGGCCGCTTCAAGCCCGGCGATCGGGTCAGCATGGCCTATTCGGCCTCCTGCGGCGATTGCTTCATGTGCCGGGTCGGCAACACGGCCCATTGCGAAACCACGAAATCGGCGGTCTATGGCTATGGCGTGGGCTTTGGCGATCTCAATGGCACGCAGGCCGAATATCTGGTGCTGCCATATGCCGATGCCCACACGATGAAGGTTGACGACGCGCTTGATGACCGCCAGGCGCTCACCCTTTCGTGCAACCTGCCCACCGCGGTGCTGGCCAACAAGCTGGTGGATGTGCAGATCGGCGAGAGCCTCGCGGTGGTCGGGCTCGGGCCTACCGGCATGATGGCGCTCGATCTGGCGATGAAGCGCAATCCGGGCAAGGTCTTTGCCTTCGATCCTGTCGAACACCGGCGCAAGGCGGCGGCCGGGCGTTACGGGGTCGAGGCGCTGGCGCCGGGCGAGGCTTCGGTCGAGGCCGTCAGGGAAGCCACCGGCGGGCGCGGCGTTGACAAGGTGATCGAGATGGTCGGCACCGGCGAGAGCCTCGATCTCAGCTATCAGCTTGTGCGCGCCGGCGGCACCATCGCCGGGCTCGGGGTGTTTACCGACACCGAGCACAAGATGAACCTCCTGGACATCTTCTTCCGCGACATCACGCTCCACAAGCGCGGCTTTGCCAGCGTCTGGCCCGAGATGTGGGAGGCGCACCGGATGATCACCGAGGGCAAGATCACGCTCAGCGAGATGTTCACCCACGAATTCAGCCTCGATCAGGCGAACGAGGCCTACCGGACCTTCGCCGACAAGCTCGACAACGTGGAAAAGGTGGTGATCCGGCCGTGAGCGGCGGGCGCAGGCACAGGATAACGCTCGAGCGCCCCGATGGTGAAATCACCTTCGAGGCGGACGAGGAGGAATACCTGCTCTATGCGCTGATGGATGCCGGCTTCGAGAGCCCGCATATCTGCGAACAGGGCTGGTGCCTCGCCTGTGCCGCGCGCCTTATCGAGGGCGAGGTGGACGTGAGCGACGCGCTCACCCACTACCCGGAGGATGACGAAGCGGGCTTCGTGCTCCTGTGCTCGGCCCGCCCGCTTTCGGATCTGCGATTGCGCCAGCATCCAACACAGACCAGGCGGGAGATGACCCAGCACCGCATCGAACACAACCAGCTTGCCCGGGCCTATCCCCCGGGCAGGCGCTACGGCTTCCGGCGCGGGCGCAGGTGCGCCGGAAACGATGACAATGAAAACATCACCAGCGAAACGCAAGGGAGAGTGAAGAAATGAAACCAGGAATAAATCCTGCTGCCGGGGTAACGAAAGCCGTGGCGGCCGCGATGTGACCCTCGCTCCCTGGCTCGTGGGTTTCGGGATCAGATACAGGTTCTGAGCCCGGC
>Ga0256832_1001776_pt1 | contig 14707 bp, 14 predicted proteins | sample 134614metaG_FD_190534 | JGI IMG/M metagenome (GOLD analysis project Ga0256832, IMG submission 190534) | Hydrothermal vent microbial communities from Lau Basin, Pacific Ocean - 134-614 | ecosystem: Environmental > Aquatic > Marine > Hydrothermal vents | place: Pacific Ocean: Lau Basin | collected...
GGTGCATTGCTGCGCGAATGCACCCTACGGGGCTACAAATCGGAGCCACGCACGCGGTTTTCCTCGGCCCTCGCCACTCGTCCCTCGGCCCTGTTTCTGTTTTCGATGAGCAGCAGCTTCTGCAACTGGCGTTGCAGGAGGGCGCGGCGGCCCGGATCCTTGGTGACCTTGAGGAGGCGGGTGAGCAGGATGCGGGCATCGCTGGTCATGCCGGCGTCGGCGAGGGCTTCGGCGGCGTGGTAGCGGGCGGTCTGGGCCCAGGGATCCATGGCACCGGGTTCGGGGGTGTTGGCCGACTTGATGTATAGCCGGGCCGCTTCGGCATAACGTTTCTGGGCCTTGCGGGACTCGGCCATCCAGTAGTACAGCTCGCGCCGAAAGGTGTCGTCGGGGGCGCGGGGCAGGATCTTTTCGAACAGGGCGTAGGCGGCTTCGTTGGCCTTGACGGTCTGTAGATCGAAGACCACCTGCAGCAGGCGATCGAGTTGTTCGCGGGCAAGTTCGGGCGATTCGTCCAGCAGCCGGGACAGGGCTTCGGCGCCACGGTGCGCGTCGCCGCCGAGGATGAAGATACGGGCGCGGCGCAGGTGCCAGAAGAAGGGATCGGTGCCTTCGGGCGGGGCGTCGAGGGTGGCCATCAGGGCCGAGGCCTGGCGGATGTCGCCGCGGCGCAGGGCCACGTCGGCCAGCACGTAACGGGCGCCGGGGGGAATGGTGCGATAGTCGGCGAAATGTTTCGATTCCAGGAACAGGCGCTGGAGCAACACGCCGCCCCGCGGACGCTCGCGGGCCGAGACCACGAACTGCAGGGCGGCGCGGTTGCGGTTGGCCTCGTTCTGGCCTTCGAACAGCAGCAGGGCATAGATCGCGCGGGACTGCACCGGCAGCTTGGCCGCCACCTTTTCGGCCGTTTCGAACCAGGGGCCATCCTCGCCGATCAGGAACTGGTGCCTGTTGCCCACGTAGACCGCGTAGTCGCGATAGGCCTGCCAGAGGCTGTCGGGAGTGAAGTCGAACAGCCCTTCCGGCAGGGGCGTCTCCCGGCCAGCGGCGATCACGTTCTCCAGTGCCAGCGCAGCGGTGGCCCGGTCGCCGGCCTGGCGGGCCGCCTCGGCCACCACCGCCCAGAGATAGACCTTGAGTTTCTCGTCCGCCCACTTGCCGCGCATCTGGCGCAGGCCGGCCTGCATGACCTTGCGCGCCGGGCGCTGGCCACTGCGCAACTGGGCCAGCAGATAGAGCATGCCGGCGCGGGGATCGCGGGTGTCTTCGGCCAGCCGCTCCATGGCCTCTTCGGGGCGGTTCGCCGCCAAGGCAATGCGGGCGCGCAGCAGTCGATCCTCGAGGCCGCTCTCCGGGTAGTCGCGAAAATGCCGCAGGGAGGCGAGCCGGGCATCCTCGGCCAGTCCGGCGGCCAGATAGGCCTCGAGGATCAGGCGTCGCCAGCGGCGCAGCCAGTCGGGCGAGGAAACCTCGAGCGGGGTTTCCCAGACCAGGGTCTGCAGCTGTGCGATGGCTTCCCGGGCCCGACCGCCGCGGATCAGGGCTTCGGCGCGGGCCGTGCGGGCCCAGATCACGAAGTCCTGCGGCAATCCTGCCGGCAGTTTCGCCAGGCGCGCGACGATGTCGGACCAGCGGCCACTGTTCCGGAGGATGGTGATGCGCAGGCGTTCCCAGGCCATCCAGGCCGTGTTGTCCTCACCGGGGGGCGGTTGCCGCCGTTCGAGGGTCGAGAGGGCGAGCTGGGGCGTGCCGCTTTCCGCCAGCTGGCGGACTTCGGCCATGGCCGGATCTTCCGGCGCGGACGGGGTGGCCGCTTCGGTCGCCGGTGTCGCGTCGGATGTGGCGGCCCCGGCGGGAACCACGGCCAGCAGGAACAGGCATACGAAAACGGGCAGGCTCCAGGGGAGCCTGCCCGTGACGAAAGGACGCCGGGCGCCGCTCATGGCGTGGCGCGACCGCGTGCCTAGCGGGACAGCTTTTCCTTGATGCGGGCGGCCTTGCCGGTGCGCTCGCGCAGGTAGTAGAGCTTGGCCCGGCGCACGTCGCCGCGGCGCTTGACCTTGATCTCGGCAATGGCCGGGCTGTGGGTCTGGAAGACGCGCTCCACGCCTTCGCCGTGGGAGATCTTGCGCACGGTGAAAGAGGAGTTGAGGCCGCGGTTGCGCTTGGCGATGACCACGCCTTCGAAGGCCTGCAGACGCTCGCGGTTGCCTTCCTTCACCTTTACCTGGACGACGACGGTGTCGCCGGGTGCGAAGTTGGGCACGTCCTTCATCTGTTCCGCTTCGAGTTGCTGGATGATGTTGCTCATGGTTTTGCTCCCACGCCTGTCGCTGTGTTCGTGTTCAATCCGAGTCCTGCTCGTGGATGAATTCCTCGAGCAGTTCTCGCTGTTCGTCGTTCAGTTGCATCTCGGCCAGCAGTTCCGGCCGGCGCAACCAGGTGCGCCCCAGGGCCTGCTTGAGCCGCCAGCGGCGAATGGCCGCGTGATCGCCGCTGCGCAGGACCGCCGGCACCGCCCGCCCGCCGATTTCTTCCGGCCGCGTGTAGTGCGGGTGGTCGAGCAGCCCGCTGGCGAACGAGTCCTCGGCGGCCGAGTCCTCGTGGCCGAGGGCGCCCGGCAGCAGCCGGGTGACGCCGTCGATGATCACCATCGCCGGCAGCTCGCCGCCGGAGAGGACGTAGTCGCCGATGGACCACTCCTCGTCCACTTCGTCCTGAATCAGCCGCTCGTCGATGCCTTCGTAGCGGCCGCAGAGCAGGATCAGGCCGTCGCGGGTGGCCAGTTCCTCAAGGCCCCGCTGGTCCAGCCGCCGTCCCTGGGGGGACAGACAGGCCACGCGGGTGCCTTCCGGCGCCGCGGCGCGGGCCGCCTGGATGGCGTCGCGCAGCGGCTCGTACATCATCACCATTCCCGGGCCGCCGCCGTAGGGCCGGTCGTCCACGGTGCGGTGGCGGTCGGTGGTGTAGTCCCGGGGATTCCAGGTCGCCACCTCGACCAGCCCCTGCTCCACCGCCCGGCCGGTGATGCCGAAGCCGGTCACGATGTCGAACATGGCCGGAAACAGGGTGACCACGTCGAAGCGCATGGACGGGGCGCTCAAAATTCCGGATCCCAGTCGGCCGTGATGCGGCCGCCTTCCAGATCCACTTCCCGGATCACCTGTTCGGGAATCCAGGGAACCAACCGTTCGCAGGGCTTGCCGTTTCGCTCGCCCTTGAGCACCAGCACGTCGTTGGCGCCCGTCTCCTGCAGGGCGGTCACCGTGCCCAGCGGCACCCCTTCCGGAGTGAAGACGGCCAGCCCGACAAGCTGGTGCCAGTAATATTCGTTCTCGCCGGCCGCCGGCAACTGCTCGCGGCGGATGGCGACGGGGCGGCCGACGAGTTGCATGGCCGTGTCCCGATCCCCGACCCCGGCCAGCCGGGCAACGAGGGTCTTGCCCTGGGGACGGCCGTCCTGCACCTCGAAGGCCTCCCACCGGCCCTGATGCTCGAGGTACCAGGGCGAATAGTTCAGGATGTTGGTCCGCGGATCGGTATCCGAATGGACCTTGACCCAACCGCGCACGCCCGAGACGCCGGTGATCCGGCCAAGCAGCAGCATGTCCTCGGGGGGCGTCGTCATGGCGCGGTGTTCACCGGCCGGGCCACGCCGGGGGTTCAACCGGGCGTCAGGCAGCCGCCGCAGCCTTGGCCGACTCCTTCAGGAGCTTGCTGACCCGCTCGGACGGCTTGGCACCGAGCCCCATCCAGTGCTGGACGCGGTCGGTGTCCACCTTCAGGCGCACCTCGTTCTCGGCGGCCAGGGGGTTGAAGAAACCGACGCGCTCGATGTAGCGACCGTCGCGGCGGTTGCGGCTGTCGGTGACCACGATGTGGTAGAAGGGCCGCTTCTTGGCGCCGCCCCGTGTCAGGCGAATGGTGACCATACCGTATGCAATTCCTCAGTCAGACCAATGAATTCGGGCCGTCACGGCATGCCGCCGGACAGCCCGGGAAACAGGATGGCGCATTTTACTGGAAATCGCGGAAAAGTGAAGAGTTTGGGGGGATTCTTTCGGGGTGGGTGGGAGGAACACGGAGGGCACGGAGACACGGAGGGCACGGAGATTTTTTGATGAACGGGCAACATCTGATCTGCGGTTGACGGGCAGACGGGTCCACAGATGTCGGGCCGACACCCGAAGGACACAGGAGCCCGACCTTCCTAACACATTGATATTTCAGGGTTCGGAAGCAGCGCTTCGGCGCGGAAAAATCCCGCGCTGCCCCAAAACCTTCATCCACAACCTCCTCCGTGCCCTCCGTGTCTCCGTGCCCTCCGTGTTGTTTCCAGTGCCTCAGGATAAGGAGAATCACATGAATCCGGGCGGGAGCTGGCCTTTCATGTTGCGCAGCATCTTGCCCATGCCGCCCTTGCCCATCTTTTTCATCATTTTCTGCATCTGGGTGAACTGCTTGAGCAGGCGGTTGACGTCCTGGACCTGGGTGCCGGAGCCGGCGGCGATGCGGCGCTTGCGGGAGCCCTTGATGATGCCCGGGTGGCGTCGTTCCTGGGGGGTCATGGAGTTGATGATGGCCTCGAGGCGGGCGATCTGCCTGTCGTCCATCATGTTGGCGGCGCCCTTGGGCAGGTTGGGCATGCCCGGGAGCTTGTCCATCAGGCTGGCCAGGCCGCCCATCTTGCGCAGTTGCACGAACTGATCGCGGAAGTCCTCGAGGTCGAAGCCCTTGCCCTTCTTGATCTTGGTGGCCAGTTTCTCGGCCTTTTCCCGATCCACGTGCTGCTGGGCCTGCTCCACCAGGCTGACCACGTCGCCCATGCCGAGGATGCGCGAGGCGATGCGATCCGGGTGGAAGGGCTCCAGATCGGCCATCTTCTCGCCCACGCCGATGAACTTGATGGGCTTGCCGGTGATCTGGCGAATGGACAGGGCGGCGCCGCCGCGGGCGTCGCCGTCGGTCTTGGTGAGGATGACGCCGGTCAGGGGCAGGGCCTCGTCGAAGGCGCGGGCGGTGTTGGCGGCATCCTGGCCGGTCATGCTGTCGACCACGAACAGGGTCTCGGCCGGCTGCAGCACGTCGTGCAGTTCGCGGATCTCGCCCATCATCTCGTCGTCCACGTGCAGGCGGCCGGCGGTGTCGACGATCAGCACGTCGGCGTGCTTGACCTTGGCCTCCTGCAGCGCCCGGAGGGCGATATCGGCCGGCTTCTCGTCGGCAGCGCTGGGGATGAACTCGGCCCCCACCTCGCCAGCCACGGTCTTCAACTGCTCGATGGCCGCGGGCCGGTAGACATCGGCGCTGACCACCATGACCTTCTTCTTCTCCCGCGCCTGCAGCCAGCGGGCCAGCTTGGCCACGGTGGTGGTCTTGCCCGAGCCCTGCAGGCCGGCCATCAGGATCACCGCCGGTGGGGTGACGGCCAGGTTGAGCCGGTCGTTGTGCTCGCCCATGAGGCGCACCAGCTCGTCGTTGACGATCTTGACGAAGGCCTGGCCCGGGGAGAGGCTCTTGAGAACCTCCTCGCCGACCGCCCGCTCACGGACGTGGTCGGTGAATGCCTTGACCACCGGCAGGGCCACGTCGGCCTCCAGCAGGGCCATGCGCACCTCGCGCAGGGTGTCCTTGATGTTGTCCTCGGTGAGCCGGCCGACGCCGCGCAGGTTGCGCAGGGTCTGGCCGAGGCGATCGGTCAGTCCGTCAAACATGGTGCCTCGCAGTACGGGTTTCCGGCCCGGTAGCCGGGAAAGTCGGGGAATGCGCGGGGATTATAGCGTGAACCGGTCACCGGCGCCGAGCCGGTGGATCCGGTGGCTGGTGATGGCGGCTTGGCATTCGCGGAAGATTTCGTCCTCCGCCCCCGGCTTGTTGTGACTGATATAGACCTCCGGCTGCAGATTCAGTTTCCGCAGATCGGCGGCCAGCAGGGAAGGACAGTAGTGGCCGGCGCGGCGGCACAGCTCCTCGTCGCGGTTCGGGAAGGCGGCCTCCACCAGCAACATGTCCAGCTCGGTGTAGCGGTTGAGGGCCTGCCAGAAGGTGTCGTTGGTAGAGGTGTCGCCACTGAAGGCGAAGACCCGGTTGGGCGTCTCGACCCGGTAGCCGACACCGGGTACCACGTGGTTGACCGGGATCATCTCGATGGCCAGCCCGGCCACCTCGCGGATCTGGCCGGGCATCATCGGCTCGTAGCGCATCACCGGATTTGCACGATCGGGCAGGATGGCGAAATCGGGCCAGATGACATTGTTGAAGATGTGGGTACGCAGCGCCTGCAGGGTGACCTCGAGCCCGTGGATGACGATGGGCTCCTCGATGCGGTCGAAGATGCTGTCCAGCAGCAGGGGAATGCTGGCCACGTGGTCGAGATGGGAATGGGTGAGGAAGATGTGGCGGATCTGCGCCATCTCCTCCAGGGACAGATCACCGAGGCCGGTGCCGGCATCGATCAGGACCTGGCCATTGAGCCGCAGGGTGGTGGTGCGCAGGCCGGCACCCACCCCGCCACTGCAACCGAGAACCGTCAGTTCCATATCCTTGTCCGGCCTGGCATGAGGTTCCTCGCCGGTTGCCGACTCCGCCACGGCGGAGGCATAACCGGTCGGATTGTCTTGTCGATAGGGTCGCATGGGCGGGTGGTGCAGTGGTTTGACGGTGTCTATCCTGCCATCGGCCGCCCGCACAAACTGTTATTGGGGTCACAAGTCCATCATGGCAACCTTGGCGCGGGATCGCCCTTCCGCTGTCCTGGGCATTATGTCATCATCCTTTTCACGACAACAACAACCCCGTCCCGCATGATCCCGCTCGCGATCACCGCTGCCATTCTCTACGGTCTTTCCGGTGCCTGGCTGCTGCGGCGGCTGCGCCATCCGCAAGCCGCCGCCAATGGCTTTCTGCCCCGGTGGCCGGCGGTCGTCGCCCTGCTCATCCACGGCGCGCTGGTCTGGAAGAGCCTGTTCACGCCGGAAGGCCTGAACGTGGAACTGTTCGCCATTCTCGGGCTGGTCGGCTGGCTGGTGGCCCTGCTGCTGACCCTTGCCAGCCTCACCCTGCCGGTGGCCTCGCTGGGCATCGCGGTCTACCCCATCGCCGCCCTGTCGGTGATCGGCCTGGCCTTTGCGCCGCCCGGCCACTATCTCTCCGCCGAGCTGGACTTCGGCCTGCGCACCCACATCCTGCTCTCGATCCTGGCCTACAGCCTGCTCAGCATCGCTGCCGTGCAGGCCGCCCTGCTCTACATCCAGGACAGCCATCTGCACCGGCAACAGCCCGGGGGGTTCGTGCGCGCCCTGCCACCGCTGGAGACCATGGAAAAACTGCTGTTCGGCATGATCGGCCTCGGCTTCGTCGTGCTCACCCTGTCCCTGCTCAGCGGGGCCTTCTATCTGAACGACATCTTTGGCCAGCATCTGGTGCACAAGACGGTTCTCTCGGTGATCGCCTGGCTGATCTTCGCGGTGCTGCTGTTCGGCCGCTGGCAGTTCGGCTGGCGCGGCCGGGTGGCCATCCGCTGGGCCATCGGCGGTTTCGTGGTGCTGATGCTGGCCTATTTCGGCAGCAAGTTCGTCATCGAACTGCTGCTGGGCAAGGCTTGAGTGCTTGACAGCCACCCCGTTCCTCCCGCGTAATATCCGGCCGGCCATCACACGAGGTTTACCCCTCCTTGGATGACATTCCCTTGTGGGTGCTGTTTTCGGCACTCTTTCTCCTGATCGTCTTCTCTGCCTTCTTCTCCGGCTCGGAAACGGGCCTGATGAGCATCAACCGCTACCGGCTGCGCCATCTGGCCGATCAGCGGCATCGCGGGGCCATGCGCGCCCAGCGCCTGCTGGAGCGGCCCGAGCGACTGATCGGCCTGATCCTGCTGGGCAACAACTTCGTCAACATCCTGGCCTCGGCCATCGCCACGGTCATCGGCCTGCGCCTGCTGGGCGAGACCGGCATCGCCGTGGCCACCTTCGCCCTGACCATCGTGGTGCTGATCTTCGCCGAGGTCACCCCCAAGACCATCGCCGCCCTGCACCCGGAGAAGTACGCCCTGCCCGCCGCCCTGGTCCTCGAACCGCTGCTCAAGCTGCTCTACCCGCTGGTGTGGCTCATCAACCGGATCACCGACGGTCTGTTCCGGATTCTGGGGATCCGCACCGATGGCGGCGGCCAGATGGATCTCTCGGCGGAAGAACTGCGGGTGGTGGTCAACGAGGCCGGCGCGATGATTCCCCGGCGCCACCAGCAGATGCTGCTGAGCATTCTCGATCTGGAAAAGGCCACGGTGGAGGACATCATGGTGCCGCGCAACGAGATCGTCGGCATCGACATCACCGATCCCTGGGAGGACATCGTCAAACAGCTCACGGAGAGCCAGCATACGCGGCTGCCCGTGTACGAGGACGACATCGATCACGTCATCGGCATGGTGCACCTGCGGCGGGCGATCAAGCTGTTCCAGCAGGGCGAGGCCACCAAGGACGACTTCCGCCAGGTGATCCACGATGCCTATTTCATTCCCGAAGGCGTGCCCCTCAACACCCAGCTCATCAATTTCCAGAAGGAACGCCGGCGCATCGGCCTGGTGGTAAACGAATATGGCGAGATTCAGGGGCTGGTGACGCTGGAGGACATCCTCGAGGAAATCGTCGGCGAGTTCACCACCGATCCGGCCGCCCGGTCGCGGGACATCCATCGCCAGGAGGACGGAACCTATCTGGTGGACGCCAGCATTCCGGTGCGGGAGCTGAACAAGTTCTTCCACTGGCATCTGCCCACCGACGGGCCCAAGACGCTCAACGGCCTGATCATCGAGCACCTGGAATCGATTCCGGATCCTGGCACCAGCATGCTGCTCGACGGCCATCCCGTCGAAATCGTTCAGACCAGCCAGAACGCGGTGAAGACCGTACTCATCAATCCGGCGCTGCAACCGATAAAGAAGACGGAAGCAGACGAAACCGAAGACTGACCGGCCGTCGGTCGTCGGATGCCATTCGTCGTCCCCGGGCCAAAGTTGCGCCGGCGCATGAGAAACCGTCTATAATTATCCGATATATAAAGACTTTTCGGAGCAGCCCATTGTCGAAACTGACCCTTTCCTTCAAAGGCACCGTGCTGCGGGTCTATCCCGTGCTGGCCGGCAGCATGTTCATCGGCAATGATCCGGAGTGCACCGTCCACATCGACAGCCTGGCGGTGGCACCGAAACACGCCCGCATCGACACCCAGGACGGCACCTCGGTGCTGGTGGATCTGGAGAGCGAGGGCGGCACCTTCGTCAACAACGAACGCATCACCAAGCACATGCTCAAGGATGGCGACATCATCCGCGTGGGCAAGCATACGCTCAACTACAAGTATGAGCCGCCGATGCCCGACGAGGAGACCCTGACCATGGAGATCGACCTGGCCCGGGACATCCCGCACGCGAGCGATCAGCCCCCGCCCGCCCCGGAACCCGAACCGGCACCGGAAACGCCGACCATTCCGGAAGGCAAGCGCCGCGCCTGGCTGCAGATCCTCACCGGCCAGAACCTGGGCAAGACCCTCAGCCTCAACCGCTCCATGACCAACCTCGGCAAGCCCGGGGTGGCCACCGCCGTGATCACCCGCCGCCAGAACGGCTACTTCCTCTCCCACCTGGAGGGCGAGAAGACCCCGCTGGTCGGCGATCGGGCCATCGGCGATCAGAGCGTGAAGCTCAACGACGGCGACATCATCACCATCGGCAACGTGAAGATGCAATTCTTCCTGGACTGAGATCATGACCTTCGAGGAACACCGCCACTTCACCCGCATCCCCTTCGACGCCGAGGCGGTGCTCATCGATCCGGCCGACGGCAGGCGCTTCGACGCCCGGCTGGTGGACATCTGCCTCAAGGGGGCCCTCACCACCCGCCCCGAGGGCTGGCTGACCGAAGCCGGGCATCCGTGGCTGCTGGAACTGCACCTGGCCGGGGACGAAGTGGTGCTGAACATGGAGGTGACCGTGGCCCACATAGAGGCAGACCAGGTGGGCTTTCGCTGCGAACAGATGGATCTGGACACCGCCACCCACCTGCACCGGCTGGTGGAACTCAACCTGGGCGATCCGAAGATTCTGGAGCGGGAACTGGCGGAGTTGATCCAGGCGGGGGAGTGATTTTTCAACGCAAAGGGAATGGTTGCGCGTTTGCGGATAATGTAAGAGCGGCGCAAGCCGCGACAGAACAGGGCCGAGTGGCGAGGTCATCGAAGCCAACCCACCCGTTTTTCCTCGTCCCTCGCCACTCGTACCTGCATGGGTCGCGGCTTGCGCCGCTCCTACACAAAATCCCCTTTGCGTCCTTCGCGCCCTTTGCGTTGAAAACCCGCTACGCCACCGCCGACAACGCCTCGGACAGCCGCGAAACCGGCGTGATCTGCAAGCCCGCGATGGGACGTCGGGGGGCGTTGGCCTTCGGGACGATGGCGCGTTTGAAGCCGTGCTTGGCGGCTTCGTGGAGGCGTTCCTGGCCGGAGGGAACGGGGCGGATTTCGCCGGCCAGGCCCACTTCGCCGAAGACCACCAGATCCTGGGGCAGGGTGCGGTTGCGCAGGGACGACATCATGGCCAGCACCATGGCCAGATCGGCACCGGTCTCGGTCACCCGCACGCCACCGACCACGTTGACGAACACGTCCTGATCGAAGGTGGCGACGCCGCCGTGGCGATGCAGCACCGCCAGCAGCATGGCCACGCGGTTGTGCTCGAGGCCGGTGCTGATCCGGCGCGGATTGCCCAGGTGGCTCTCGTCCACCAGGGCCTGCACTTCCACCAGCAGCGGCCGGCTGCCCTCGAGCGTCACCATCACCACCGAGCCGGGCACCGGCTCGTCGTGGCGGGAAAGGAAGATGGCCGAAGGGTTGCTGACCTCACGCAGGCCGCGATCGGTCATGGCGAACACGCCCAGCTCGTTGACCGCGCCGAAGCGGTTCTTGAAGGCACGGATCAGGCGATAGCGGCTGCCGGAATCGCCCTCGAAATAGAGCACCGTGTCCACCATGTGCTCCAGCACACGCGGGCCGGCCAGGGTGCCTTCCTTGGTCACGTGGCCCACCAGGAACAGGGCCGTGCCGCTGGCCTTGGCGTGCCGCACCAGCCGGGCGGCCGATTCGCGCACCTGGGCCACGGCGCCCGGGGCCGACTGCAGCTCTTCGGTGTAGATGGTCTGGATGGAATCCACCACCATCACCTCGGGCCGTTCCTTCTCTGCCGTGGCCAGCAGGCTTTCCACCCGCGTCTCGGCCAAAAGCTGCATGGAACCCGATTCGAGCCCGAGGCGGTGGGCCCGCAGGCTGACCTGCTGCAGGGATTCCTCGCCGGTCACGTACAGGGTACGCCGACCCTCACCCATGCCCACCAGGGTCTGCAGCAGCAGGGTGGACTTGCCGATCCCGGGATCGCCGCCGATGAGGACCACCGATCCCGGCACCAGACCGCCACCGAGAACCCGGTCGAATTCGCCGATCCCCGTGGGCTGGCGCTGCACGTCGTCGGGTGGCACGTCCGAAAGATGCTGCACCGGCTGGGCGCCGGCCGTGCCGGCATAACCGCCGAAGCGCCCTCCACGGGCGGGCGCCGTGGTCGTCGGTGCGATTTCGGTCAGCGTATTCCAGGCGCCGCAGTCGGCACACTGCCCCATCCACTTGGGCGAGGTGGCGCCGCATTCGGTACAACTGTAGAGAACCTTGGCCCTGGCCATGCCGGCATCGGAAATCGGAAGAAAAGGAAAGCCAATGGTAACACGCGGTCTGCCTTACCTCGGCATGGACCGGGCGGGAGGCGTCTGCTGGCGGTAGCGATAGTTCGGCTGAATATGCACGATGGCCGCGTTTCCGGCCGCCAGCCGTTCCAGCACTTCGGGGCCGGGGTCCCGTTCCAGCCGCACCTGCCACAGTCCCTTGCCGAGCGAGGCCATCTGCACGATGCCGAAATCCCGGAATGCCTGGCGGATGACGTCCCCGCCGGCGGACACATCCCGGAGCCGGATGAGATATTCGCCGGGTACGCGATTTTCCGTCGCTGCCGGGCTAGCCGTCCTGAGCGCCGGTTGAACGTCCGGGGATTTTCCGTTGCCGCAACCGACGATCAGCAGGGGCAACAGCAGGATCAGCGTGCCGCGCGCGTTCGGCATCTCAGCGCACGCTCACGGTAAAGTTCCCGGGCGGCGCCAGGTAGCGCAGGGCGCCTTCGGCATTGGCCGTGCGATCGGTCCGGCTCCTGCCGACAAAGGTGCCCACGGCGGCATCGCCACCTTCGATCAGCGCCTCGACGGTATCGGCGAAGGTGTAGTCGGGGTTGAACGCCCGCACCAGCGCTGCGATCCCGGCCACGTAGGGACTGGCCATGGAGGTGCCGTTGTAGTTGCCATAGGAGTTACTGCCGGGCTCCAGGGTCTTCAATTCCAGGTAATAGATGCTCAAGCCCGTGGCCGTGGTGGCATCGCCGTTGCCCTGCAGGCGAAAACCGATGGCGCAGGTGGTGGTGAGACAGTTTCCGAGATCGTGTTCGAAATAGAAGCTTTGAGGCAGGCTGCTTCCGTCGATGGGTGCCTGCAGGAAGCTGCCCGCACCGGCAAAGGGATTGTTGCCGAAGGCGTCGTAGGCCGAGGCGAAGGTGTCACCCGCCGCGACGTCCATGAAGGCGTAATAGGCCAGCGAAGCGGCCACCACGCCGTTGCCCAGATCGAAAATCCGGTAGATGACGTCGTTGGCATCGGCTGCATACGGGTTGCTCGGCAGGGAATTCAGGGGCGGACACCAGTTGGCCGGATTGACCAGCATGTTCATGGGACCGTAACCCACATCGCAACTGGTGCTCGTCCAGCCGTCTGCCGGCACCGCCGACCAGCCGGAGAAATCGTCCACCAGCACCTGGCCCGGCAGGCTGCTGCGCACGTTGGTTCCCGGCGCGCCCAGATCGACATCGACGGTACCGTAATTGGAAAAGCTGGCAATGTCATAGGCCTGATCCAGCGCGCCCACGCAGATCAGGTTTTCGTGGGAAAACGCACAGGGATAGATCCAGGTTCCGCTGTTGCCATCGCTGCCCACACGCACATCGACACCCTCGTTGCCGGCGGCGGTCACCACCAGCACATCATGCTGACGGGCATAGTCGATGGCCTCGGCATAAAAGGCGTCGTACGGACTTTCGCCGGCCAGGCTCATGTTGATCACCTTCGCACCCCGGTCCACGGCGAAACGGATCCCTTCGATGATGTCCGCGGTGGTGCCGATGCCGTTGGCGTTGAGCACCCGCACGGCCATCAGACGGGCCTGCCAGCAGACGCCCGTGGCGCCGCGGGTGTTGTTGCCCACCGCGGCGATGATGCCGGCCACATGGGTGCCGTGATGTTCACCCGCGCCGACCGGACGCGGATCATTGTCGCCGGCGAGCACGAAGTCCCAGCCATGATTCGGGTAGGCGGCGCCGCCGTCCCACATGTTGGCCACCAGATCGGGATGGGTGTAGTCGATCCCGGTGTCGAGCACGGCCACGACGGCATCGCGGCAGTCGGTGCTAATGTCCCAGGCCGCTTCGGCGGCGATGTCGCGATCGGGCACGCCGGGGTTGGCCGTCCCGTAGACGGCGCCGGTGATGGTCTGGCCGGTGTTGTTCAGTCCCCAGAGCTGGCCATAGTCGCTGTCGTTGGGCGCCAGCGCGGCATGGTAGCGATAATTGGGCTGGACGTGGGCCACTGCCGGGTCCGCGGCGAGACGGGTCACGGCCGAGGCCACCGTCTCGCCCGGTTTCAGGCGCACCCGCTGCACGTCGGGGGCGAGCGACACGAAACGGATACCAATCGCGCCAGCCGCCTGCTGGCGTTGCGCCGGCGTGGTACCGGCCCGGAACCGGACCAGCACCTCGTCCGGCGCGTAGCCACCGACCGGCTCGTCGAACCGGGGCACCAGCGGCCCGGCCTGGACCTGTGAGAGGGTCAGGAGCAGGAAGCCACTGATCAGCAGGAACAGCATGTCATGCCTGTGCCGGTTCATCGCCTTCATCGGATGGTGATCGCCTTCTGGGCCGTCGGTTCGCTGCGGGAACCGCCGGGGCCAAGGGCCGAATAGGCCACGACCCGGAAATAATAATTGCCGGCGGGCAGATCGAGGGTCACCGTGCTTGGGGTCTGCGTGCCCCCGCTCCAGGGCACATCGACCACCGGCGTGTTTCCATCGATGGTGAATCCGGATGTGGTGCTGTAGTACACCTTGTATCCCCCGCCGGCCATGTTGACGCCCCGGGCCCGGCTGGGCGTCCATTGCAGTTCCACGGTGCCCAGGCTGGCCGTGGAAAAATCCCAGGTCACGGTGCCGGCCAGCGGATTGCCGGCCAGATCGCGGATGCCGGTGGTGAGCGTTACGGTATAGCTACTGCCGGTGGCCAGCCCGCCGAGGGGCGTGAAGCGCACCAGCCGACCGCTCGTCGTATAGGTGCCGGACAGGACCAACCCGCCGGTCTCCACCCGGAAGGTATCGGCATTCACGCTCTCGGCCCGCACCGGCTCGGTGAAGGTCACATCGATCGCCGTACCCACGCCCACGGACGCGGCGCTGGCCGCGGGCGTGTACGACACCACGGCAGGGGCGGTGGTATCGGGTGTCCCGCCACCGGAACAGGCAGCCAGGAACAGGGCGGCGCAGAAGACACTGCAAGGTCTTGCCGGGGCGACTTTCACGA
>Ga0256832_1001777_pt1 | contig 14705 bp, 15 predicted proteins | sample 134614metaG_FD_190534 | JGI IMG/M metagenome (GOLD analysis project Ga0256832, IMG submission 190534) | Hydrothermal vent microbial communities from Lau Basin, Pacific Ocean - 134-614 | ecosystem: Environmental > Aquatic > Marine > Hydrothermal vents | place: Pacific Ocean: Lau Basin | collected...
AAAATAGATTACAAAATAGAAGAGACAATACGTCTAAAGAAACTACAAAAGAAACTATCAAAACAGCAAAAAGGAAGCAAAAACTACCAAAAGACAAAACAAAAAATACAGAAAGAATATCAAAAAATCTACAATAGAAGAAAAGACATAAAAAACAAGATATCATCCCTGTTAAAGAAATACGAATATGTATTAATCCAGGAAGAACAAATAAAAAACTGGCACAGTGGACTATTCGGAAAACAGATACAAAGCACAGGAATAGGGGGAATAATTTCTATGTTAAAACAAAACATAGAGACCCTTATACCCGTGGATAAATACGAAGCAACAACAAAAATATGTAGCAGATGTGGAAACAGAAAAAAAGACATAACACTATCAGACAGAACCTATAAATGTGAAAACTGTGGATTAGCGATTGATAGAGACTTAAACAGTGCTATAAATATTCTCAATATAGGACTGCAAAAAGTGGAGAAAACCACAATAAAAAACCTACCTACGGACTGTGGGGACGTAACGCCTGTGGAGAGGGACATTTGCGAAGCAAAGTGGCGACTCAAAGAGGAGCAAGCCACTGCACGGGTATTTAAGGGTAATTCTTATATTCGTGTAAGCTATACCTCTGTGAAACAGGAAGCCCCTAACTTTAGTTAGAGGATGATGTCACACTAAAATAATGCTTAAAATCTTATAAGAAGAGGGAAAAATCATGGATAAAATTTATCAGGCAGTGGAAATTGCCACAGAAGCACATAAAACTCAAAAAAGAAAAGGAACAGACATTCCATATATAGTTCATCCTCTTACGGTGGGAATATTCTTAGCAAAAGCAGGATGTTCGGATGATGTTGTGGTGGCAGGAATAATGCATGATACTGTAGAAGATACTGATATGACAGTCGAAGATGTTGAAAAAATTTTTGGTAAAAAGATTGCAGATATTGTTGCCCAGTGTTCAGAACCACCTCAAGAGGAAAAAGATTGGGAAGAAAGAAAACTTCATACAATTCAGCTTCTGGAAAATGCACCTATTGAAGTAAAACAGGTAATAGCTGCAGATAAACTTGCAAATATTAAAAGTATTTCTGCAGATCTGGAAAGAATAGGCCAAGATGTATGGAAAAAATTTAAAAGAGGTAAAGAAAAACAAAAATGGTATTACAGTTCTATTTTGAAAGCATTATCAAAAGATTTAAGTGATCCAGCATTGAAAAAGCTATATTCTTTTTTAGAAGAAGAATTTAAAAATGTTTTTGGAGAATAGATCATTTATTGCAAAAATATATTAAATGTAATATTATTATATATGAATATATTAAATGGAGTTCAAAAAGATGAAGCTTAAAGAAGTAGTAGGTTTAATAATCTCAGTTCTTATAATAAATACGGTTACTTTTGCAGGTTTATCACCGAAAACATTTACAGATCCTGGTTCTTTCAAAGATGATGTTATTGATTCATACGGGGATTTATACAATAAATTTCTTGAAACAGGAATCATAGATGAAGATGATCTAGAAAATATGAAAGGCTGGATTCCAGGAGAACCTGTTTATAATGAATTTACCGCCAATCTTGAAGTTTATCCTGATGATGAAGTGGTATTTGAAACAGAAAAAGAGATCCCGATAGTTATGAGAAATACGGCAGTTGAACCTGTTGTAATAACTAAAATAGAGTTGGATGGAGAGGATAAAGACAAGTTCGAAATAAGAGACAATATATGTGATTCTCAAGTGTTAGGAAGATTCTCAAACAGAACAACCTGTTATATATCAGTAGCGGTAAAAGGAGATAAGCACGCAGAAGCTGATGTAAAAGTTCTCTATAATGCAGTAAATGTAAAAAAAATACATCTAGTAAATAATAGAAGTGAAAATACTGGATGTTCTATGGCAGTTTCAGGATTACCTCTTCCATTATACCTTGCTATTCCATTCTTCTTATTTATAAGAAGACTTTTTAGAAAGCAAGCTTAACTATTTCATTTTCCTTAAAAAACTATTCAGAATTGAAACAAATTTCATTCCAAATTTCCAGTGATTTTATATATCAAAATAATTAAATTTAATTATGTAGAGTCATTTATTTTTATTAAAATTTAATATAATCACTTGACAAAATATGAGTGTGATATTATAATATATAAGTAGCAGTAAAAAATTTTAGGAGGTAGTGAGATGGAGAGAAGAAATGTACCAGGAACAGTAGTTTGGAACCCATTTAGAGAAATCGCAAGATTGGAAAATGAATTAAACAAAGTATTCGGTGAAATTTTACCTCAAAGAGAAGTTGCCAAAGTAGAAGCTTGGGCTCCAAGAGTGGATGTTTATGAAAAAGATAATAATATTATTATCGAAGCTGAAATTCCAGGTGCTAAAAAAGAAGATATTGAAGTAAAAATCAAAGATAATAATCTAATCATCAAAGGTGAAGTGAAAAAAGAAGAAGAGAAGAAAGAAGAAAACTTCTACAGAAGTGAAAGATTTTACGGACACTTTGAAAGAGTTATTCCTTTACCTGCAGAAGTAAAAGTTGAAGAAGCTCAAGCAGAGATTCAAGACGGAGTGTTAAAAATAGTTCTTCCTAAAGCAACTGCTGAAAAAGAAGTAAAAATAGAACTTAAGTAAAATTAAAGCCTGCAAATGCAGGCTTTTTTATTCTATGTTAAATAAATTCATAGCTTTTCTAACTTTCTTCATATTCTGAGAAGCTTCTAAATGAGCTTTTTTAGTTCCCTCTATAAAGATCTGGTAGTATTTGTCTAAATCTTTTTCAATTTCTTTTCTTTTTTCTCTTATAGGTTCTAAAAATCTGTTAAGATTTTTTGCAAGAATTTTTTTACAATCAACACATCCAATTTCAGCATTTCTACATTTTTTGTCTATATCTGCTCTGGTACTGTCATCTGTAAATATTTTATGGTAATCAAAAACTGGACAGACATCAGGATTTCCCTTATCAGTTTTTCTTATCCTTTGAGGATCTGTTTTCATAGATAAAACTTTTTCATTAACTATCTGTTCTTCATCAGACAAATAAATTGCATTATTATAAGATTTAGACATTTTTCTTCCGTCTAATCCTGGAAGTTTTGCTTCTTCTGTCAGCATTGCTTCAGGTTCTGGAAATATCTGTTCATACAAGGAATTAAATCTTCTTGCGATTTCCCTTGTTAACTCAATATGAGGAAGCTGATCTTCACCTACAGGAACTGCTTCAGCCTTATAAATGAGAATATCAGCAGCCTGTAAGACAGGATAGGCAAGAAATCCTAAAGTATCTATATCTTTTCCCACATCTCCTTCTTCAAGATTTTTTACTGCTTCTTCAACAATTTTTTTGTTTAAACCAAACTTTAATAAAGTTTCCTTCAATCCTTTAAAATCAATTCCTTTTTGACTATAAAATGCCCTATGGAATATTTCCCTTAAGTATTCCTCAAAAATTTTAGACTTACTCTTTCCATCTGCTTCTTTTAATGCCTCCTTAAAAGGTTTCGGAGGTGGTGTCTGTATTATTTTAATCTGCTTACCTAATAAAAAATCTCTTAGATACTGGTAGTAAAGGTTAAATTTCAGATCCTTATATGAAGGATTGAGTTCCAACCAGCTTTTTGGTGTTATCATTGAAAATAGTAAAGAAAGTTCTGCATGTTCTTTTACCCCTGACTGGATAAAAAGCGTGGATTTTTCAGGATTTATTCCACAGGCAAGCCAGTCTATTATCATCTGTTTTATATCTTCTTGTAGATTTTTAGTGTCTTTATATTTATTTGTTAAAGCGTGCCAGTCAGCAATAAAAAAGTAACACTGGTGCTGATCTTCAAGTTTTAACCAGTTTTTTATCACCCCGAAATAATGTCCTAAATGTAATCTTCCTGTTGGACGCATGCCACTTACTATTTTCAATACAGTTAAACCTCCGTTTATTTTTGAAAGATTATGATACCAGAACTGGATTTATATTTGAATCAAATATAATCACAATTTTAAATCTGTATAATACACTTCTTTTAGATATAAACCTTCTGGAGGTGCTAAAAATTTTCCTTTTGATGGATCTTTTGCTTCTATAATCTGTTTAAATTCTTCTAGCTTAAGAGATCCTAAACCAATCTGAACAACATGTCCTATTATCTTTCTTACCATATATCTTAAAAAATGGGATGCAGTGATCTCTATATCAATAATATATCTTGAATATCTAATTTGAATTTCCCTGATTTCAATTTCTTCTCTCAGATATTCGCCTTTTTTCGCAAGGCTTGTGAGATTTGTATAATTTTTGATTAAATTTAATCCTTTTTCTAAATCTTCAAAATTCAGTTTTTTATAAACATACCATCCCCTTTGATACAAAAAAGGATCTGGTTCTGTGTATATTTTGTATAAATAAGTTTTTCCCTTTGCATCAAATCTTGAATTAAAATTTAAAGGAACCTGTTTTACATTAATTATTGATATATCCCTCGGTAAAACTGCATTTAGATATTTTTTCAGTATTTCGGGCTTTGTGTATTTTGATGTTTTAAAATTTGCCACCTGCCCTAAAGCGTGGACACCTGCGTCTGTTCTACCTGATGCTATAAGTTTTATATGCTCCTGATAAAATTTTTCTAATTTTTTTTCTATAGTTTCTTGAATTGAAATTTGATTTTTTTGCCTTTGCCAGCCGTGGTAATTTGTTCCGATATATTTTATTTTTAATGCGTAATTGAACATTTAGACATAAATATCTATGATGGATTTTTTATCAGATGATGGTTTTGTTTCTTTTTTCTTTTCAGAACTTTCTTTTTTCTTTTTTTCTTCTTTTCGTTTTAACCACATTCGTTCTTTTCTTTCATCTTTTATCGGTGAGATTCTTACTACTTCATCAACTACTTTAAAATCAAAATCCATAACATCACCAGTTAAAAATTTTTATTCTTACTTTAATTATTGGTTCAATCTGAAAATTTTTCAATGTTAAAGAGTTAACAACTCAAAAAATTCTGGATCAAGGATTTCTATTCTTCCTCTTTTTGTGTTTAGTTTTCCTTCTTTTTTCCATTTACTTATTATTCTGATAGCAGTTTCAACCGTTGTTCCTGTCATTTCTGCTATGTCCTGTCTTGTTATCGGAGCTTCTATTATTAATTTTCCGTTTTCCTCTCTTCCTATTTTTTTCGCAAGTTCTAAAAGAAGATTAGCTATTCTTCCTTCTACTTTTTCAGCAGCCAAACTTTTTAATCTATCGTATGCTTCTAAAACTCTTTTACTTGCATCACAGGTAATTCTAACCGCAATGGCAGGATAACTAACTAATAATCTTAGGAAATCTTGATTTGATATATACATAACTGTCGAATCAACCAAAGCCTGAGCAGTGTAAGTGCTTTCAGGTTTTGAATCTCCCACAACAAGCCATCCGAATACTTCCCCAGGTGTTACAAGTCTAAGGATAACAGTTTTACCGTCAGCAGTTTCTTTTGTTAGTTTTATTATTCCATCTAAAACTATATATATTCCTGGATCTTCATCGCCTTCAAAAAATATGTATTCATTTTTCTTATATTTTTTTATGTGAAAATATTTTGCTACTTCTTTAATCTCATCATCTTTTAAACCTTGAAAAATATTTATTTTCCTTAATATCTCTTCTTTTTCCATTTCAACCTCTAATGAAATTTATTGCACTGGAACTGACATTGCACCTAATAAATATTTTATATAATTATCTCTAAACATTAAACCACCACCAAAATATACACCTCTTACATCTGCATTCAGTAAATCAGATCCTCCAAATTTGAGGAAGAAAGGATTCTTTTTAAATCTATATAAAATTCCAATATCAAGTTCAGGTTTATCAGGTTCTCCTAAAGCTTCATCTCTATTAAATTTATAAATATCTGAAGTTATTTTAAAGTTTTTAGAGTACAAAAAGTCTAAACCTAAAGCCCCTGATGATTCTTTTAATCCTCCTCTGAACCAGAGACTACTATTTCGTACAGTTGCAATTTTTAAAGCATACTGAAAATCAACAAGTATTCCGTAATCTCTCGAAACAGTAGTTGTTGTTCCGCTGTTTGTAGTTACTTCTTTTTCTTTAGATATAGAACCATTTGAGTTTGAAATCAACCCGAAATAGTAATATCTGTCTGAAGCAGGTGAAAATGCTAATCCAATTCCGCCTTTCGTATCATCATTTCCTGTATGTTTTTCTCCATAGATTGAGATGTCAAGGTTTGATTCATTAAGAATTTTAAATGGTTTTGAAAATGACTCAACCCCTTCGCTTACCTGATTATACAGTTTATCTTCTGTAACTAATTTTCCTATTGTTCCTTGTCCTTTATCTATTTTAGCAAGGATAGAATCCAGCTTTTTAGAAGACTCTTTTATATGTTGAATTGAAACGTGAACATCTTCTCTGTTTTCTTGAATTGTATCTTTTAAAACTACGGTGGCTTTATCTATATCATCTAACACTTTCGGTGTTTTTTCTTTTAATGCTTTCGAAGTGTCTTTAAGATTAGCAATTAATTCTTTAAAGTTTTCTCTGTTTTCCGATGTTATCTGTTCTAAATTTTCTGCAACTTTATCAATTTTTTTAATCATATCTGGAAGATCGGTTTTAAGCTCATCTGTTATGACTTTTATATTTGTTATAGATTTTTTAATGTCCTGTCTATTTTCCTGAACCATACTGTTTGTATTTTCGATAAGTTTGTTTATGTTTTCAACAAGTTTTTTAAGTTGTCCTTTTCCAATGGAGTTATGAATTTCGTCTAATATTTTATTCAGCTTTCCTGCCACTTCTTCGGCAGTTGCAAATGCTTCCTCTGTTGTGGCATACACTTTTGATGTAGTAATTACTGCTCCATCTGGTAGTTCTCCGTATTGCGGATCTCCATTATCTATGTATATGTATTTATCCCCCATAAGTCCCAATGTTTTAATATAAGCTTTTGCATTTTTATATATCGGGATATCTTTTCTTACATAGATTTTTACTTTTATCCTATCTTTTTCGAATTTTATATCTTCAACCCTTCCTGCCCGTACACCGTTAACTTCAACTTCTGCACCTATTGAAAGTCCTGCAACATGTTTAAAATAGATATAATAGTATTTTTTCTCAACACCTAATTCTTTCCCACTAAACTTGATAATCAAAAATGCAGATATTATAGATATTACTAAAACAAAAAGACCAACTTTAAAAGTTGTATTCAAATTATTTCTCCATTATTGTTTCATCTACTTTCATACCGAAATGTCTTCCGGCTTCTTCAACATATCCTAAAATTTCATCACCAACCTGTAAATCAACAACAGAAATCAAAGAGTTATCTCCTTTCACAAGTCTGATTGTTTCGGCATTTTGAAGAACTGCTGCTAATTTTTTCCCCTGATACTCTGCCTCTACCAAAATCATTGGTCTTCTTTCTATTTTTGAGCGACCTACATAAGTAACAAATCCATTTCCTTCTGTGTCGTAAATCATAACTTCTTTTCCTGCCGAGAGTTCACAAAGGTAAACCGTCTTTCCTCCAGGAACTCTTGTATACATATGAACTGCGCCTGCATTGATTCTAAACGGACGGGAAGCAACATAAGGAGATTCTTCTGTCTCAGCGTGGACAAATATCATCCCAGCAGAAGAGTTTCCTACTAACATTCCCTGACCTCTTTTTAAAAGAGATATGGTATCAACAGCAACCCTATCTCCCATTCCTATAAGCTGAATATTTGTAACTTTTGCTTTAACAAGTTCTACTTTTTCTGATGACTCTTTTATAAGTCTTGATATTTTTTTAATCTGGTTAAAATCATCTGTTCTAAGTACTATTCCTTTTACCCCTTTTTCTAAAATTCCCAGTGCAGTTTCAGCTTCTTCAAAATTTTTAACTACTGCGTATATGTTTTCTGATTGGGCTATCAGGTTCTCCAGCGGAATAATTGTCCAGTCTGTTGTTTCAACAATAACTTTCTTCCCTGCTTTTGCAAGCTGTGCTGCTTTTTCTTCATCAGCTTTATTTTCTATTTTTACAAAAATATAATCGTCTGTTAAATTTCCTTCTTTATCTTTTACTATAAATTTCACTCTTCCTAACTTTTTAGCTTTATCCAGATCATTTTCCGAAATTATTATTCCATCAACTCCAGATTCAATTGCAGTTGTTATGATATTTTTATTGAATTTAGTAGCGTCAACAATAAACTCTTTCATTTACACTATCTCCTTAAATTTTCTTTATAACTGTATGCTTATATTATACATTACTTAAACTTTCTCATAGGCAGCTAAATAAATCATTCCAAATAGATATTTTTTATTATAAATAGTCTTAAAGCCATTATTTTCAAAAAAATTATTCAGTTCTTCTATTGATTTGGCTTCTTTAATAGAATCTATAAAATAGTCATACTCTTCTTTTGAATAAATAAGCCTTCCAATAGGTCTAAATAATTTATCGCTAAAAAAAAGTATAAATTTAAAAAGTAGCTTAGAATTTGGTTTTCCCACATCTAAAATAGAGATCTGCCCATTTTGTCTTAACACTCTTTTTGCTTCTTTTAATGCTTTTTCATTTTCTAAATGCCTGAAAACCAGTGAGTAGAAAATATTTGACACTGAGCTGTTTTTAAACGGTAAATAAAGAGCAGAACATTTTATGAAAAATGTATTTTTTTTATTTTTTAATTTTTCTTTTGCAACTTTTAACATCTGAAGAGAAAGGTCTATTCCTATTTTTTGGCTGTTTTCTGGAAGTAGCCGTAGAATTTCTCCTGTTCCCGTACCTACATCAATGCAAACATCTTTTATATCAGTGTTCTCTATAAGTTCGGACTGCCACTTTGTTATTTTTCCTAATGTGGCACTTTTTAAAAATCTATCGTAATGTTTTGAAACACCGTCGAATATTTTTGATATAAGCCTGTGATTATCCAAAATTCCCTCTGAAATAAAATAAGGGGCATTTCTGCCCCTTTTGAATGTTATTTTATGATTACAGCTTCGATTCTTCTGTTTTTAGCTCTTCCTTCAGGTGTATCATTCGGTGCTATTGGTTTAGTGTATCCATAACCTTTTGCAATAATTCTGTTTGGTGAAATTCCGAATTTTTTAACTAAAATTCTTTTAACTGCTTCTGCTCTTTTTTGAGAAAGTCTCATGTTGTATTCGTAATTACTTCTTGGTGTTTTGTCTGTATGTCCTTGAATTTCAACTTTAACATCTGGATGTTCTTTTAAGTATTTAGCTAATTTTTCGATCTCAACATAATACTCTGGTTTAACTTTTGTGCTGTTTGGATCAAAATATATTCTAAGTGTCATTGATTGCATACATCCGTTTTCATCTACTGCTACACCTTCAGGGGTGTTTGGACATTTATCCATTGTGTCTGGAACGCCGTCATTATCAGAGTCTGCTGGACATCCTTCTTCATTGACCTTTGCACCAGCAGGTGTGTCAGGACATTTATCTTTGTAATCTGGAACACCATCGTTATCAAAATCTACTGGACATCCGTCTGAATATACTGCTGCACCTTTTGGTGTATCAGGACATTTGTCTAAGTAATCAGGAACACCGTCTCCGTCAGAGTCTTTAGGACATCCTTCTTCATTTACATTTATCCCTTCAGGTGTAAATGGGCATTTGTCTTTGTAGTCTGGAACTCCGTCCAAATCTGAATCAACTGGACAACCGAAATCATCAACTGTTACTCCTGCAGGCGTATTCGGACACTGGTCAAAATCGTCTGAGATTCCATCTCCATCAGAATCTATTTTTGAAGGCATTTCGTGGGATACATGTTTAGGTTTACCACCTAAAACATAAGTCAATCCTACAGATGTAACAATATCATTGTCTCCTGCACCAAGATAAAAGTGTTTAATTTCAGCTTTGATTCCAAGTCTTTTACTGAAAAAGATTCTTACACCTGCTCCATAATCTATTCCCGGTATAATACTGTCGTTAGAGCCGATACCTGCAGTTAAATAAGGAATCACATTATCTGCAAATTTAACAAAGTTGTAGTTTAGATTAAAGTTGTAAGAAAAAATATTTTTATCTTCGTATCTATTTCTTCTATATTCATGTTTCGTCCCAATATAACCTAAATAAGCTTCCACTGCCACATTTTTATTTAAAAATCTTTCTACTGCCAATCCAAGCTCAAATCCATTCTCTAATTTTCTTTCACCATCAAAGAAATGATATCCTAATGTTGGTGTAATTAAATATGCATCTCTAAGTTCTTTTGCGTCTGCATTATGGGATGCTAAAAGACCTAATAATCCTACTCCTAATATGGCTGTTTTAATTTTCTTCATACATCTACCTCCAATCACGTTTTTTTCCATTTCGTTCCAACTGGTGTGTCTTCTATGACAATTCCTAATTGTGCCAACTTATCTCTTATAAGGTCTGCAAGTGCAAACTGTTTTTCTTTTCTTGCTTTTTCTCTAACTTCAAGTAATGTTTCTACCAATTCTTCGTCAACTTTTTCTTCCTCTTTTTTTTCTGTTTTAACTTCTTCTGTTTTGATACAAGGCTGTAAACTATCGAAAAGTCCAAAAATATCTCTTCCTAATTTATGAATTGCTTCTGCAGCTTCTTTATACGATTCAAGGGCTTTATTTGATATTCCTTCATTTTTAACAGCTTTATCTTTTAGAATATTCATCTCTCTGACTAGTCCGAAAATTGCAGCAAGTGCCTCAGGTGTATTAAAATCATCGCTCATTGCAGCATAAAAGTTTTGTTCAGCTTTAGCTATGCTTTCGTATAAGTCACCTTCAAAATTTTCATCTGTTGGAAGTTTTTTAAGAAGTTCATATTCATCTATTGCATTTTTTAATCTTTCATATGCTTTTTTTGTTTCTTCCATCTTTTCCCAGGAAAAATCAAGTGGACTTCTATAATGGATAGAAAGCACAAGCAATCTTAAAATATCAGGTTCATATTTTTCATAAATCTCTTTTAACGTGATGTAATTCCCTAAAGATTTAGACATTTTTTGTCCATTTACAGTAACAAGTCCGTTATGTATCCAGTATCTTGCAAATGGCTTTTCTGAAAGTGCTTCTGCCTGAGCAAGTTCGTTTTCATGGTGAGGGAATGTAAGGTCAAGACCTCCACCGTGTATGTCTATAGTTTCACCTAAATGTTTAAAAATCATTGCCGTACATTCTGTATGCCATCCAGGACGCCCTTTTCCCCAAGGTGAGTCCCACGCAGGTTCACCTGCTTTTGATGCTTTCCACAGGGCAAAGTCTAACGGGTCTTTTTTCTTCTCAGACGCTTCTATTCTCGCACCTGCAATCAACTCATCTATGCTTCTTTTTGATAACTTTCCATAATCTTTAAATTTTCTAACGGCAAAATACACATCTCCTTCTACTTCATAAGCATATCCTTTATCAATCAATTTCTGGATAAGGTCAATAATATCTGGAATGTGCGTGGTTACTCTTGGCTCAATATCTGCAGGTTCTATTCTGAAATTTTCTGCATCCTGAAAATACTCTTTTATGTATCTATCAGCTATTACGGTGAAAGGGAGGCATTCATTTTTTGCTCTATTTATTATTTTGTCATCAACATCGGTGAAATTTCTAACAAAAGTTACATTATATCCAAGGTAGTCTAAAAATCTTCTGATCATATCAAATACAATTAAACTTCTACCATGTCCAACGTGGTTAACATCGTAAACAGTAACACCACATGTATATATTTTCACTTCACCTGGGTTGATAGGAACAAAATCTTCCTTTTTTCCAGTGAGGGTGTTGTATAGTTTTAAGCTCATTATTCTACCCCTTGAATATAAACTTAATTTTATCGAATAATGATATAATTATACCCCATTAAAATAGAATAATCAGGAGGATAACTATGCAAAGAAAAGACAGATTAATCCAGGAATACATCCACGACCCTTATTTCACAAAAACAAAATACCATGATCCATCAATCTGTAAAAGATGTGGTGTCGTATTTCATGATGGAATTTTCCAGTGGATGGAACCAGCACCTGTTAATGCAGAACCTATGATATGTCCTGCCTGTAGAAGAATTGAAGATAAATACGAAGGTGGAATTGTTGTTTTAGAAGGTGATTTTTTAGAAAAACATAAAGATGAAATATTTAATCTAATTAGAAATGTGGAAAGAAATGAAATGGCATACAGACCGTTAGAAAGAATAATAGAAATAAAAGATGAAGGGAATAAAATCACCATAACAACTACTTATGAACATCTTGCAAGAAGAATAGGTGAGGCAGTTAACAGAGCATATAAAGGAAATCTTTCTATGCAGTATCCTCCAGGAGCAAAATATATAAGAGTTCATTGGGAAAGAGATTAATATAAACCCTCTTAAGAGGGTTTGTTTTAAAAATGGAATTTAAGTTCTTAGCATCTTATCTTTTAATTCTGATAGCATTATTCTATTCTTATAAAGAGAAATTAGGTTTAGAAAAAGAGATACTTTTAAACTCAATCAGGGCTTTTATACAGTTACTGATCCTTGGTTATCTTTTAGTATTCATTTTTAAACTAAAAAATCCTATCCATCTTTTAGGAATACTTGTTTTTATGATTTTGTTTGCATCTTATACTGCACAAAAACGGGTAAAATTGAAAGAAAAAGGATTTAGGACTGCATTTTTATCTATTTTTTGTGCTTCTTTTATCGTTCTTTTTTCTTTAGTTGGAATGCAGATAATAACATTTAAACCTAATGAAATCATACCTGTCGGTGGGATGATAATAGGAAATTCTTTAAATATTTACACATTAGTTGTGGATAGATTAAAGGGAGAAATAAAAAACAGTATCGACATAATAGAAGGGATGGTTGCCTTAGGTGCAACGCTTAAACAGGCAATGTCAGAACCTATTAGAAACGCAGTAAAAGCTGCATTAATCCCTACACTTAACAGTCTCCAAACGGTCGGAGTTATTCATATTCCAGGTATAACAACAGGGATGCTTCTTGCAGGGGCAGAGCCATTAAAAGCAGTTTCTTACCAGCTTGTGATTATGTATATGATGGTGGCAGTGGCACTTTTTACAGGCATATTTAGTATATTATTTACATACCGAAAAATTTTAGGAACTGTTTTTAGCAGGTAATCGAAAGTGAAATTTATTTATAACCTATTTTATGGAATACTGCTTTTTATAGGACTCCCTTTTTTTGTTTTTTTTACAAGGAAAAAAGGATACAATGCTGGACTTAAAGAACGATTTGTTCTGTATAAAGATAAACCTATAGAAAACTGTCTATGGTTTCACTGTGCAAGTGTAGGAGAGCTGAACACGGTTTATCCTTTAATAGAGTATTATTCAAAAGAATATAATTTACTGATAACTGTTTCCTCTCCAAGGGGAAAAGAGTTCGCACACAAAAAGATTCCCTTTGCAAAAATAAGGTATCTTCCTTTTGATTTTTCTTTTTTAATCAGAAAGTTTGTAAAAATATATAATCCGAAGCTTCTCATTGTAGCAGAAGGTGAGTTCTGGTATTCATTTATTACGGAAACGCATAATCATAATCCGATAGTTTCCGTTAATACACGAATATCACCGAAAACATTTAAAACTTACAAAAAATTTTCTTTTTTGTATAAAAAGATATTTGAAAATATTGATCAATTTTTAGTCCGCTCTAATCAGGATAAAGAGTTTATTATTCAGATTTTGGACAATGATAAAAAAGTTAAAGTTTGCGGTGATCTTAAACTGGTTTCTTCTAAAGTAAAGGGAGATCTGAAATTTGATAAAAATGGTAAAAAGGTATTGATTGCAGGGAGTACACATTATCCAGAAGAAGAAATAATTATTGATACATTTTTAGAACTTAAAAAAGAATTTCCTGATCTTGCGTTGATTATTGCACCGAGACATTTAGAAAGAATGGATGAGATAACGGATCTGTTAAAATCTAAAAACTTAGATTATCAGCTCAGAATGGAATCTGAAAAGTTAGAAAAAGATATTTACATCATAAACACATTAGGGGAGTTATCAAAATTTTATAAATATGCAGATGTAGTTTTTGTTGGTGGAACATTTGCACCTGTGGGAGGACATAACGTTTTAGAACCAATTTTAGAAAACAAACCTGTCATAATAGGCCCTAATTATGAAAAGATTAAAGAGCTTTACGAGGAATTTTCAAAATATGGGATTTTAAAATCTGTAAAAGATAAAAATGAGCTGAAAGAAGTAATAAAAAAATTCCTCACAGAAGGATTTTCTACAAATATAGATTTTGATGAACAACAAAAACAGATTTTTGAGTGTTATGTTTCCAACATCAATAAATTTTTAAAAAATGTTTAGCTCAACAAAAAACTTTTTATAAAAAATCAGATAATCTAATTTGTATTTTAAATTCTTTTTTACCGTTTTTAATGTGTAGATTTCCCTCTGGTTAATAAAATATAAATTCCCTGAACCTAATTTCAGTTTTTTTCTTTCAACTTCTTCTAATTTCTTAAGCAATAAAATTTCTTGCTGAGCATTTTTTATATTTTCTTTTAAAATGGTTAACGTTTCTATTATGTTTTTTAAATCCGTTTTCAGTTCTATCAATATTTTTTCCTGTTTTTTATCTAAAAGAATATCTTTTTTTCTTATTTCTATGGATTTACCTAAATATTTTCTTTTTTCAACTGAATACAC
>Ga0256832_1001778_pt1 | contig 14704 bp, 15 predicted proteins | sample 134614metaG_FD_190534 | JGI IMG/M metagenome (GOLD analysis project Ga0256832, IMG submission 190534) | Hydrothermal vent microbial communities from Lau Basin, Pacific Ocean - 134-614 | ecosystem: Environmental > Aquatic > Marine > Hydrothermal vents | place: Pacific Ocean: Lau Basin | collected...
GATCGAGGATCGTCCGCTCCAGGGCCAGCAGATCCCTCGACTCGCCGGAGACCTCCAGAAGCCGATCCCCGGGAGCGAAACGCTCACCGTCCCGGACCCTCCACTCCAGCTCCAGAGGATAGATCCCCGCCAGCGCCTCGATATACTCCCGGCCGGCGAAGACCCCTTCGCTTTTGGCCAGGATGTAGGCGCGGACCGGACGGGACTCGGTGATCCGGGCGAAGAGATCCCCCCGCCCCAGATCCTCTTCAATGGCCCTGCGGACGAAATCTTCGATCAGACGCTGAGAGACGGTCATCGGATCTCCAGCATACGTTCCAGGGCGAGACGGGCGTAATGGACCGTCTCCTCCTCCACGTGGATCTCGTTGAGAGGCGTGCCGTCTTCGATGGACTTGAGGGCACGGTAGAGATCCTCCAGGGTCGTTTCGTTCATCGTCGGGCACTCGGGCTTGGTGGAGGAGAGGACATAGGTGTTTTTCTTGCGCATACGGTGGACGAGATTGTATTCGGTTCCCACCGCCACCTTCTGCTCGGGATCGAGTTCGTTAACGTATTTGATCAGCTGGGAGGTGGAGCCGACAAAATCGGCTACCTGGACCACTTTGGGATCGCATTCGGGGTGGACGGCGATCCTGATGCCCGGGTATTTGCGCCGGTAGAAGTTGACATCGTCCACGGTAAAGAGCTGATGGACGGAACAGAAACCGTTGAAGCAGAGCACATCCGCCGCTTTGGGATCGCACCCTTCTTCACCGACGACGCAGGACTTGAGCCCCATCATATTGGCCACGTTCTGCCCCAGACAGCGGTCGGGAACGAAGAGGATCTTCTTGCCGCTCTCGAGGCCTTTCTCGATGATCTTGACGGCGTTGGAGCTGGTACAGACCAGACCGCCCATCTTGCCGACCTTGGCCTTGACGGTAGCATCGGAATTGATATAGGTGATGGGGAGGAGGTCCTCCCGGCTCACTCCGCCCTTTTCGATCGCTTCGACGGTATCGTCATAGTAGCTGCCGTCGATCATCCGCGCCATGGCGCAGCAGGCGATCTTGGGCATGAGCACCCGCTTCTCGGGAGCGATCACCTTGACGCTCTGCCCCATGAAACCCACGCCGCAGAAGACCACCCAGGGGTTCGTGTCGGCCTGGCAGCGGCGGGCCAGTTCCAGACTGTCTCCGGTAATGTCGGCCATCTCGAAAACTTCGTCCCGCTGATAGTAGTGGGCCACCACCGTCACGGGAAGCTCTTTTTTCAGGCGCTCGATCTCGGCGCGATAGTCGATACTCATTGCTTGGACCACCTTTGTGTTGGAAATTCCTGAATTATACACTATTCGTTTTTGGGTAAAATAGCGATCCGAAAACGAAACCCTATCGTAAAAAAATTACCCCGTACAGAACGAAAGGTCTCTTTGTGATACAGCTCCTGTCGAACTTCAACATCCAGTTCTACCTCGCCGCCTATCTCCTGGCCGGCATCCCCTTCGGCTATCTCCTGGCCAAGACCTTCGCCGGGGTCGATATCAAGCAGGAGGGGAGCGGCAACATCGGCGCTACCAATGTCCTGCGGGTCCTCAAGCAGCGTGATCCCGCCCTGGCCAAAAAGCTGGGAGCCGCCACGCTCTTTCTGGACGCCGTCAAAGGGGTCGTGGTCCTCCTGGTCGCCAAGTGGCTGGGCGCCTCCCCTTCCACCCTCTGGACCATCGCCGTTCTGGCGGTCTGGGGACACTGTTTCAGCATTTTCCTTGGCTTCGAAGGGGGCAAAGGGGTCGCCACCGGCTTCGGGGTCCTGCTCTTTCTCCTTCCCGTTCCGACCCTGATCGCTCTGGCCGCCTGGGCCGTCGCCGCCAAAGGACTCAAGATCTCCTCCCTCTCCTCCCTGATCGCCCTGGCGACACTGCTGATCGCCAGCTACGTGCTCTATCCCCAGGGGGTTCCCGGCATCGGCACCCACGCCCCGGTCTGGATCATCGCCGTCACGGTCTTCTACAAACATATCCCCAATCTCGTCCGGCTGTTCAAAAAAGAGGAAGCCCCCGTCGCATGAAGATCGAGATCCGCTCCTTAGAGATCCAGGCCGTGATCGGCATCCTTCCCAAAGAGCGTCAGACCTCCCAGAAAGTCATCGTCGATCTGGAAGCGGAGTATCGCTACAAAGAGGGAGAGTATCTCGACTATGCCGCCTTGGCGGAGCTGATCCGGAAGGAGCTGATGCGAGGAAAATTCGGACTGCTCGAAGAGGCGCTTCTGGCACTTAAAGAACGGATCTTCGAAGCGTATCCTCTCATCGAGAGCCTCGAACTTCGTCTGGAGAAACCGGAGATTCTCGAAAATTGCCGTGTCGCCGTCAGCGAACGCTGGAGCCGTATCGACTTTTAGCCCGTTCATTTGAATAAAACAATGAATCTACACACAGCGTAGGTTGGGCTATTGCCCAACAAAAAAACGAGCCTTTGCCATGAAATGTTGGGCAAATAGCCCAACCTACAAGACTTCGTTTCCTTTTTCTTTGTCGCGAAACAAAGAAAAAGAAATGAAAAGAGATCTTAATCCCTCACTTAATCCTCCTTCGATTCTTTCGAGCCGAAAGTCCTCTGCAATCCCTCGATCAAAGCCTTCTTTTCTGCATCGCTGAGCCGTGCCTCCGGATGCATCACGGTATAGATCGCCGGAGGCATCTCTCCCTCTTTCAACTCCTTGGCCGCTTCATCCCCTTTGTTCTTCTCCTGCACACTCCAAAGCGAGACATTGAAGTGTTCCCGCCCCTCGTTCACGTCATGGGTCACCAGCCAGGAGACCGGAGCGACGGAGGCGTAGGCCGGCCAGCGGGTATGGTGGCTGTGACAGTCGGCACAGGCCCGATCGAAGAGGGCCTTGGTTTTGGGAGAATCCCAACGGGGTTCTTTGACCACGGGGGGATTGTAGTGGTCCCGGCCGTAAGGGATGAACTGGATGACCACTGCCAGGAGGACCAACCCTGACAGGATCTTCACACTTTTTTTCATTCAACTGCTCCTGTTCTTTTTGAATCACAGAAATCTTGCCGGTTGAAGATGAAACCGAAATGAACCGGCAGATTCAGAGGAGGACACGCACCCGAGTCCCTTCCCCCGGCCGGGAGTCGATCTGCAGAGTGCCGCCGTGAAGCTCCACCGCCCGCTCCACCAGAGCCATCCCCAGGCCGAACCCTTCGATCTGGCGACTACGGGCACTGTCGGCCCGGTAGAAACGCTCGGTGATCCGTCGAAGCTTCTCCGGCTCGATCCCGATCCCCCGATCCCCCACCGTGAAAGAGATTCCCTCCGGTGTCTCTTCCAGCCGAATACCCACTTCGGATCCGTCATGGGAGTATTTGACGGCGTTTTCGATCACATTGGCGAAGAGGGCCCGAAGCAGGACCGGGTTCCCCCGGAACTCTTTCGATGTTTCGATCCGCTGCAGGAAACGGATCCCCCGTTGCCGTGCCGCCGGTTCCAGCTGCGAGATCACCTCGGCCAAAAGACGGTCCAGCCGACACGGCTCGAAACTCTGCTCCACATTTTGAAGCGTGTAGCGGCTCAGCAGCAGCAAGCCCTCCGTCAACCGTTCCATTCCCTCCGCTTCCCTTGCCAGCCGCTCCAGTGTCTTCCGATACTCCTCGGGAGTGCGCTCTTTACGCCGGGCCAGTTCGATCTCCCCCTTCATCACCGTCAAGGGGGTCCGCAGTTCGTGGGCCAGATCACTGTTGAAACGTTCCAGGGTCTCCACGCCCTCTCTCAGACGCAGGATCATCGCATTGTAGGCATCGGTCAGGGCCTGGATCTCGTCGTCCCTGTCCGGAGCGGGAATGGTTCGGGAGAAATTGTCCACACGCACCTGCCGGATCGAGTCGGTCAGGAGATGGATCGGCTCGAGAATCCGCCCGATCAGACGCCAGGCCATTGCCAGGAGAATCAGCGTCAGAGGGATCAGAACCGCGGCGAAGATCTCCATCATCTCCAGCGTCTCGTTGGGGATCTTCCGCTTCTGCAACACCACAGCGCCACGAAAAGGCCGCTCGAACCGTTCCCAGTAACAGGCATCAAGCCGCTCTCCTCCCAGCAGCAGGAACTCTTCGCCGCTGCCCTCCAAAGGCCGGCAGATTTCCGGGCGGTAGCCGGGGGTACGGGCGGCGATGCGACCGTTGCGTATCAGGGCGGCTTCGGTATGGGGCGGCAGATGCAGAAGAATGGTGCCATGGCGAACCACCTTTTCGTTACCCAGCAGGTGTCCTTCGGCCTCCAGCGCCGCCTCCCTCAGTTCCGCCAAGACCTTGTGGCGGAGATTCTGTTTGGAGAGGGTGTAAAAGAGGGCACTGAAAGCTCCCATCAGCAAAAAGAGCACCAGGGCAAAACGCAGCATCAGTCGTTTGCGGAGACTCATCGAACCTCTAGACATCGAGAATATACCCCATGCCCCGACTGGTGCGGATCCGCTCCCTGCCGATCTTCTTTCTCAGATTGTAGATCGTCACCTGAATGACGTTGCTCTGCAGAAAGGTTTCACTCTCCCAGAGCTGCTCCTCGATCATCCGCCTGGAGACCGGTGCACCGCGATGCTTCAGCAAAAAGAGCAGCAGTTCGTACTCTTTGCGCTTCAGGAGCAGCTCTTCTCCCTCCAGAAACACCCGGCGCTCCGCCAGATCGATCTGCAAGGGGCCCGCTTCGATCCGATTGCCCCCGCTGCCGAGACTCCGCCGATAGAGGGCCCGGATCCTTTCGATCAACTCCTCGATACTGAAGGGTTTGGGCAGATAGTCGTCGGCCCCCTTTCTCAGGCCCTCGATCCGGTCAGCCGTCTCCCCCCGAGCCGTCAGCATCAGCACCGGAACCTCGTTCCCCTCTTTTCGAAGGCGCTCCAGCAGCTCCGGTCCGCTGAGTCCCGGCAGCATCCAGTCCAGAATCATCAGGTCGAAAGGCTCCATCTCCGCCCGGTAGAGCCCCTCCTCTCCGTCATCCGCCGTCACACTGCGCCACCCCTCCTCCTCCAGGGTACGCTCCAACAGCGATGCGATGGCGGGATCATCCTCCACGATCAATATTTTCATTCCATCCTCTTTTTCTCAACACTCAACGCACATTTTCGATCATACCATAACGATCAGCGGCAGCTGGGCCGGGGCCCGGAAGCGCCGATGGATCCCCCAGGTCCCTACCCCCCGGCTGACAAAGACCGCCATCCCCTCCACTTGGTGCAATCCCTCGAGAAAGGGTTGGCTCAGCCGGACCAGCCAGTGAAAGGGCCAGATCTGCCCCCCGTGGGTATGGCCGCAGAGAAAGAGATCACTGCCGGCCCGCAGCGCGTGGCGGTAATCTTTGGGTTGATGGGCGAGAAAGATCAGCGGTACCTCTCTCCTGCTTCCGGGGCCCAGATGTCCGAAACTCCGCCGTCGGCCGAAAAAGGGGGCGAAACGATCCGGCAATCCCGCCACTTCGATCTCCCTGTTCCGCAGACGCAGGCGCTGCCGCCGGGAGTCCAGCACCGTGATCCCCGCCTCTTCCAGCAGCACGACCAGTGCGCGGTAGCCGTAGACCTGATCGTGATTCCCGCTGACGAAAAAAGTGGGAGCCTCGATCGCTCCCAGGAGGGGGATCAGCGAACGGACCCGGCCCACCGTCGTATCGATCAGATCACCGGTGATCGCCACAAGATCCGGGTTCGTCCCATTGATGCGTTCCACCAGCCGCTCCAGGTCACCTTCGCAGTGGCGGGCGGAGAGGTGCAGATCGCTCAGGTGGAGAATCCGCAAGCCCTTGAGATCAGAGGTCTCGGTAACGATCTCGATTCGTTCGACAGGAACACGTAACACGGAGATCCGGTCACTTCGTCCGGAGATAGACGGTGAGATCCACGGCGTCCCGAACCGTCAGAAAAAGAAGTTTGGGAGGCTGGATCCCGTAATCGCTCATGAGGATCCGGAAACGGGCGGTCAGCTCCAGTTTCGATCCTTTGCCGGTGATCTTCGCCGGGACCTTTACCGCATGGCTTCTGCCGTGCAGGTTCAGGGTCCCCTCGATCAGATATCCGGAACCCTGACGCCGGACCCGATCGATCCGGAAGCGGATCCTGGGATATTTTTTGACCTCCAGCACTTCGTACATATGCTGATCGCGCTCTTTGTTGTCGGAGCGAAGATCCCTGGCCAGGATCCAGACGCTGCCGCGCAGAGTCGTGGGGTCCCCGTTGAACTTCAGGGTGGCATGGACCCGCCCCGTGGCAGGGTCGATGGTGGAATCCCCCAGTACCTGGGTATGGGCTTTGATATACCCTTTTTGCAGATGCAGCGAAGCGGCCGAAAGCAGGGTCGCAAAACCCAGCAAGAGTGTCACGGTCAGTTTTTTCATCAGAAGACTCCTATTTGATTGTGAAAGTCGCAAGCACGGCAGCAAGCCGCCTCACGTCCCAAGCTGATTTGTTCGAAAATCTTCACTTAAATGATTCTGCACGTTGAAGATGAAATGAACGTGAAACACGAAGCAGGTGTCCGATACCGTAGAGCAGCACAACGATCGCGACAAAGATCGTCCCGCCTGTCAGTGCCGCTCCCAGGCCGGCTCCCGCAGCTCCCCAGCCGATGGCCAGCATCGCCGCAGCGATGCGGGAGAGTTCCCGCTCCCGGGACAAACGGCGCAGGATCACCACGTTGTAGTAGGAGATCACCACCGGATAGACCGCTGCCAGCACCAGGGGCAACGCCAGGAGATAGCTCAGATAGGCCGCCGAAAAAAGCAGAGCGACGAACTGCCGGGAACGTCGCCACTCCAGGGGAAACCAAAGAGCCAGCAAAACCCCCGCGAGATGAAATGTGGCGATCTCGAGACTGTATCCGTCCCGCCAGATGGAGAGTGAAGCGTCACGGGAGAGCGTTTCGAAAAGTGCCGAATCGAAGAAAGCCCAAAGTGCCATCGTCGCGATCGATACGGCACCCAGAGGCGGCAAGGCGGAAAGGTTTCGTCTCACGTTTGCCCAGGGAAGCAGCAGTAGTGCCAGGAGGGTCAGTCCGATCCCCAGCGGTCCCCGCCAGGCCGCCGGACTGGTAAAAAGCAGTGTCCCGACCAGATAGGAGAGTCCCAGAGCGCCTCCCATGACCGGCGCTCCCCCTTCACGCAACAGCCGAACCATCAGAGGAGCGCTGGCCCCCATGACGATCCCCAAAAGCCACAGGAGCAGGGGAGAGAGAGCGGGATACTGCAGCGTGATCAGCCCCTGCAGGATCAGCAGTCCGGTCAGGCGCTTCCGTTCGCTGCCGGGGAGTCTGGAACTCAGCACGGTTCCCACGACCCCGCCCAGAGGCAGCCAAAAGATACGGGAGAGATCCGAATGGAAATACTCCACGATCCCTGTCTGGGCAATCAGCAGATAATAGAGAAACTGGGCTGCCACCAGCAATGTCAATGCAAGTGCGTTCATAGTTCGATCCTTTCTGAATCCTTCCCTGTGGATATATCGGTGGCCAAAGTTCCCTCCGGACTCTCTGCCGGCTCCTTCGCACCGGAGTGGAGAAAGAGAAAATAGAGATAGGCGTAACCCAGATCGTAGGCTGCGACGCCCCACCCTTCGATCCCCAGCACACCTGCCACCGCCAGACCGGCAAAAGCGGATCCGGTGAAAAATCGGATCAGGGCAGTACCCAGCGTCAAAACCTGGGAAGAACCGCGAAAGCGAAGGGCCAGAAAGTGCATGGCGGCGGTCCCCGCCATGAAGGCGAAGATCACCCAGTGGTCCCGCAGCTCAAAAGGCCACCCCATCTGCCGGTAGAGCCACTCCCCGGAAAAGACAAGAACTACGGCCCCCACCCCGTCTCCGAGAAATCCCAGCAGGTTGTACCACTCCAAGCCTCGCCAGCTCTCGGGGATCCGCCGGGGAATCCAGAGGAGGAAGGCCAGCAGCACCACCCCGCCAAAAAGTGTCCGGAGCTTCCAGTAGAGCATCACCTCACCGACCTTCCATCCCGCCTCGGTGACCCCCGCCAGGCTCAGGGCCAGCGCCATGGCCGCCATCCCGGCTGCGAAGAGCCACACAAAAAGCAGCGTGGCCCGGCGGACAATCCGCTCCGCATAGAGTGAAAGCGCCAGAAACCCTACCCCCAGTCCCATGGCCAGGTGGGCATGGCCCACTACCAGATCGTTGCGGTGGAAAAGCCAGCGAAGCTGGGGGATGAAAAGGAGGTTCCCCTCCAGATCCACAAAAAGAAACGCCGCCACGGAGATTCCCAGAACCCGGCGGGCCACGAGGCTCAGATCGGCATCCCGCCACCAGCGCCAGAGCAGCGGAATGTACAGTAGCGTTAGCCATTGGGCCGCCCACTCTCCCTCGTAGCTCAAAGGCCCTACGAAGAAGCGCCAGAGCAGTGTCAACAGATAGCCGCCCAGCGGCAGGATCCAGAAGATCGTCCCACGTGCCCGAAAGGGCGCTCGGGAGAGGAGTTTGAAGGCCAGATAATAGATCGGCAGCAGGGCGAAACTCATCCCCAGAGTATTGTCGCCGTGGGGCCCTTTGAGCGTCTGGGTGATCGGCCCGTTGACCGGGTTCATCAGGAGCAGCAGCGCCACCGGAGCCAACAGGGTCACCCCCAGCGAGACCCGTACCCAGAGAGGCAGCCTCTCATAACGCCGCACCGCTTTGAAAAGCGCAACGATATAGAAAACACCCGCCAGGGCCAGGAGGAAATTGAGCCGATAGTCGAAATCGTAGAAGGGCAGCCCCCGGCGATCCCCAAGCAACAGCGTCAGAACCATCAGGATCAAAAAGAGATACCAGCTCAAAGCATAGAGGTTCAGATAATGCAACATCCGGGAAGGAAGCCGACCGGTCTCCTTCTCGATCAGCAAAAAGGGCAGAAAAGAGAGCAGCAGGGGGATCGCGCCGTAGAGCATCAGCGAGATATGCACCGAACGCAGGCGCAGCGGCTGCAGGATCTGCGAATCGGGAATCACGCCCAGCAGCTCGACGGAGACAAGAAGTCCCACCGCCACCGAAAGCGCGAGAATGGCCATATTGATCGGCAGATGGATCGAGAGGTACCTAGACAAGACGGCCATCCTTGATTTCGATGATCCGGTCGGCCCGCTCCGCCAGGCGCCGGTCATGGGTCGCCACCACCAGGGTCGTCCCCTCATCGGCGATCTTGCGGAAGAGATCGAAGACCTTCTCGGAGTTTTTCGAGTCCAGGTTCCCCGTGGGTTCGTCGGCGAAGAGAATCCTCGGTCCGTTGGCCACGGCCCGGGCGATCGCCGCCCGCTGCCGCTGTCCTCCCGAGACCTCATCGGCCATCTTGTGGGCGATCGCTCCGATCCCCAGCCGTTCCAGGAGTTCCATAATCTCCTCCCCGGACCGTTTCGGGGCGGCAAGCGCGACATTTTCCCGGATATTCAGGTAGGGGATCAGATAATGGAACTGAAACACAAACCCTATGTATTCCCGACGAAACCGGTTGGGATCCTTCAGGGTCTCCATCGATTGTCCATCGATGAAAATATGCCCGGAATCGGGATGCAGGAGGGTCGAGAGGATCGACAGAAGGGTCGACTTTCCGCTGCCGCTCTCTCCCGTCAGGGCCACGAACTCCCCCGGAGCGATCTGCAGACTGATCCCGTCGATCACCCGTTCCTGCCCGTAGAAATGCACCAGGTCCACGGCGACGATCATGCCCGACTCCCCCGTGTGATCAGTTCCATGGGATCGATCCCTGAACTCTTCCAGGCCGGGAGGATCGCCCCCAGCACCGTTATCCCCAGAGCCGCGAGCCCCACCTCCACCGCCATGGGAAGGGTGATGATCCCGTCCACATATCCCTGAAGCGCCGGCAGACGACGCAGGATCCAGAGGATCCCCAGAGCGGCTGCCAGGGCCGTCAGATAAGCCGCGACCCCGATCCAGAGCGTCTCGAGAAGGATCCGTCCCACGATCACGCCTCGTCCGTATCCCAACGCCCGGAGAATGCCGAATTCGTATTTGCGTTCCAGCATCGTCACGCTCATGATGGAGGCGATGGAGATCAGACCCATCAGGAGCGCGATGAGGCTGATCACGTCGGCGGAGGTTTCGATGATGCGGAACTGATGGTAGTTCTTGACGAAGCTCTCGGTACTTTTGACTTCGATCTTGGAAGAGAGCGCCGCCACGGCTGCGATCACTTTCTCTGCCGGTACCCGGCCGTCGAGATCCACAAAGAGCATGGAGGCCTTTTTATGGAAGAGCGTTCCCGCATCTTTCAGGGTCAGGACCACCCCTCCGCTTTCGAACCCGGTGTCGGAACCGAACACCCCTGCGATCCGAAAGCGCCGGTCACCGATGGAGAGGGCCGGCATCGGCAGCCTGTCGGCGATGCTCCGACCGACCATCACCTCCCCCGGGCCGGGGTAGTGGCCCCTCAGCAGCCGGTATCGTTCCATACGCTCCGGGGAGAGACCGTAGACCGCCACGATGGGGAGACGCTCCACCGGACTGGCCCCCACGATCATGGCCGTGACCTTTTCCACACCCGGGATCTTCCGGATCTTCGGGATCAGCGCGGTATCGACATCACTGAAAAAGGTATCCGAGATCTTCGCCTGGGTCACGATCAGATCCCCGTCACTGCGGAGAATCGTGCTGTAGGAGGAGACGATACCGTGGGCAATGGCGTTGATGAGGAAAACGGCAGTAACGGAAACCGTCAGACTGCCGAAGACCAGCAGGGTACGCATCGGATTGGCCCGAAGCGACTTGAAGGCATGGATGAACATCGGTCACTCTCCTGTCAATGGTCCCGGGTTCGGGATTCTTTCGGCAGGATAGAGGGTGGAGATGAATTGAGGATGAAATCGGAGCCGCGGGAAGATTTTGTGATATATTTGTGTTATAATTAAAAAAATCTTAAACTGAACAAAGGCTGAATCGATGCGCATTCTTATCATCGAAGATGAAGTGACGCTGAGCAAAACGCTCTCCGAGGGGCTCAAGGAGTACGGCTATCAGAACGATATCGCCGAAAGCCTTGCCGACGGCCGCTACTACCTGGACATCCGCAACTACGACCTGGTTCTGCTGGACTGGATGCTCCCCGACGGCAACGGCATCGATCTGATCCCCGAGATCAAGGAGAAACGCCCCAAGACCGCCGTCATCGTCCTCTCCGCCCGGGACGACAAGGAGAGCGAGATCGAAGCGCTGCGCGCCGGCGCCGACGACTACATCAAGAAACCCTTCGATTTCGACATTCTCCTGATGCGGATCGAAGCCAAACTCCGCTTCGGCGGCAGCAACATCATCGAGATCGAGGATCTCGTCATCAATCCCGAAGAGGAGAAGATCATCTACAAGGGTGAGACCATCGAGCTCAAAGGCAAGCCCTTCGAGGTCCTGACCCACCTGGCGATGCACAAGGACCAGATCGTCTCCAAAGAGCAGCTTCTCGACGCCATCTGGGAGGAGCCCGAGCTGGTCACCCCCAACGTCATCGAAGTCGCCATCAATCAGATCCGCCAGAAGATGGACAAACCCCTGGGGATCGTCACCATCGAAACCGTTCGCCGGCGGGGTTACCGCTTTTGCTTTCCTCAAAAAGCCTGAGACTCAACTTCCTCATCAAGCTCACCGCCTCCATGGCGGTGCTGCTGACCCTCTTTTCCCTGATCCTCTACGCCTACATCAATCACAGTGTGGAGACGAGCCTCAAGGCCTCCCTGATCAAGCAGGCCAACTACCTCTTCGCCAAATATGACAATCTGGAGGAAGCCCTGAAGAAGCAGCGGACGCTGCTGCGCAAGACCCTCAAGATCAACGCCCGGATCGCCCGGGCCCCGGAAGCGGCCTACCGCCCGAGACACTTTCAGCAGATCGTCCGGGACAGGCACACCTATCTCCAGGCCTTCTTCCCCTACAACTTCCGGCAGCAGCGCTACCTGATCCTCACCGCCGATATCACCCAGCAGAAGCGCCTGCAGCATCAGGTCTTCCGCTCCATCGTCCTGCTCAACGTCCTGGCCATGGGGCTGATCATCCTCTACGCCTTTTTCCTCTCCAAAATGCTCCTCTCCCCGATCCGCTTCTTCTCCCAGAAGCTGGAGAAGATGAACGAGAATATCCTCGAACCCGTCGCTCTGGAGCAGATCCCCCTGGAGTTCCGTCCGCTGGGACGCTCCATCAACCAACTGGTGGCAAGGATCAAGAGCTTCCTGCTCTACAAGAAAGAGCTCTTCGTCGGGACCGCCCATGAGCTCAAGACCCCTCTGGCGGTCATCAAGACCCGGGGCCAGGTGGCACTGATCAAAAAGAGGAAAACCCCCGAAGAGCTGGAGCGGGTGATCCGGGAGAACATCGCCACCGTGGATGACATGAACCGGATCGTCGGTTCCATCCTGGAGTTCGGCCGGGCCGAAGGGGCCCAGTTCGAACCGCCGGTGGAGCTGGACCTGATCGAGCTCCTGCGGAAAAAGGCGGCGGAGTTCTCTCTCCTGGCCGAAGCGTCGGGCAAACGGCTGCAGGCGAGGCTCACCCCCGAGAAGCTCCGCACCCGCATCCAGCCCCTGCTCCTGACCCAGATCCTCCAGAACCTGATCCAAAACGCCCTGCGTTTCACTCCCGAGGGAGGCACCGTGCGCCTCTTCTCCTACCGCAAAGGAGAGACGCTGGTGGTGAAGGTCCGGGACGAAGGACCCGGGATCGACGAAGGGGTGGATCTCTTCGCCCCCTTCAAGCGCTCCGCCGACTCCCCCGGCGCCGGGCTGGGACTTTTCCTGGTCAAAAGCGCCGCCGACGCTCTGGGGGCCGAAGTGACACTGCGCAACCGTCGGGACGGCCGGGGAGCGGTGGCCACCTTCGTCCTGCCTCTCGGGAAAAATTCCTCCTGATCCCTTCTCACCTCTTTCGCTTAAGGTTCTATTGGCTATAACTCGGAAATCAAATCCACCTACGAGGATGAACAATGGCGCTACTGATCACCGAGGAATGCATCGCCTGCGACGCCTGTCGCGAAGAGTGTCCCAACGAAGCGATCGAGGAGAACGATCCCATCTATATCATCGATCCCGACCGCTGCACCGAGTGTGTCGGTTTCTTCGACGAGCCCCAGTGTATCGCCGTCTGTCCCGTCGACTGCATCATCCCGGACCCCGACAACGTCGAGAGTGCCGAGGAGCTCAAATTCAAATTCGAACAGCTGCAGGAGGAGCACTGAGCCTCCGATGCCCAAACGTATCGCCGTTATCGATATCGGCTCCAACTCCGCCCGCCTGGTGATCTTCCAGCGGACCAGCCGCTACGGCTTCCACCTCATCGTTCAGCAAAAGAGCCGGGTCCGAATCGGCGAAGGAGCCTACGAGGCGGGCGGATATCTTCAACCCGTCGGCATCCGTCGGGCCTTCGGAGCCCTGCACTCCTTTACCCACACTCTTCGGGAATACAAAGTCCGCAAAGTCCACTGTGTCGCCACCTCCGCCCTGCGGGACGCGCCCAACCGGGAGGCTTTTCTCCGGGTCGTCCGTCAGCGCCTCGGCCTGCAGATCCGGGTCATCGACGGGCTCAAGGAGGCCCGCTACGGCGCTGTAGCCGCCCTGAACCTCCTCCCGATCCAGGAAGGAGTCACCGTCGATATCGGCGGCGGTTCCACCGACATGGCCTTGATCCGGGACGGTCGCATCATCGAGACAGTCTCTCTGGACCTGGGGACCGTCCGACTCAAAGAGCTCTTCACCGATCCGGGACGCAGCCTCAAAGAGGCGAGGGCCTATATCCGTCAGCGTCTCGAGACCCTCCCCGAGAGTTTTCGCAGTCGGCTGGCCGTGGGGATCGGCGGAACCGCCCGGGCCCTGGCGAGAGGGGTTATGCTCCGCAGCGACTACCCCTTCGACAAGATCCACGCCTTCGGCTATCCCCTCAAAGAGCACAAAGCCTACCTCAAGGCAATCGTAGAAGCCCCCATCGAACGCCTCCCCGAACTCTATATCAAAAAGAACCGCTTCGATACGATCCGGGAGGGGACCCATATCTTCCTGGAGGTCCTGCGGCACCTGGAGGCCAAAGAGGTCCTCACCAGCGGCGTCGGGGTGCGGGAGGGGGTCTTCCTCCACGACCTGCTGCGCCGGGACGGCCTGCGCTTTCCTCCGGGGATCAACCCCAGTCTCCGCAGCATCAAGGACCGCTTCGATCTGCTCAAACTTCCCGAGGGGAACAAACAGTGCATCGGCCGCAAACTCTTCGAGACCATCGCCGACCGCTACCCGAGCACCCCGGAGCATCGCCGGCTCCTGGCCGACGCCCTGAGCCTCTCCAACATCGGCAAGATGCTCACCATCTACAAGGAGCACCAGCACGCCTTCTACATCGCCATGCAGGAGCTCAACTTCGGCTTCACCCACTCCCAGATGCTCACCATCGCCCTGCTGATGCGCTCCAAGGGGGACTCCCTCTACTACAAACCCCTCTATCGCCGCTACAAACCCCTGCTCCCTGCCAAAGAGGTGATCAAATGGCTCAGCTTCGCCTACACTCTGACGCTGATCCTCCACGAAAACTCCTCCCGGGCCGAGATCGACTTCACCTGGAGCGGGAATACCCTCAGGATCCGCAGCGACCGTCCCCTCTATCTGGCCCACGAAGAGATCGCCAACCTCCAGACCCCCAAAGGGATCAGCGTCGAACTTCTCGACGGCTGGGAAGAGTCCTGCAGCGGCGAGATCGATGAGGTGACGGGACAGCAGGAGT
>Ga0256832_1001779_pt1 | contig 14699 bp, 13 predicted proteins | sample 134614metaG_FD_190534 | JGI IMG/M metagenome (GOLD analysis project Ga0256832, IMG submission 190534) | Hydrothermal vent microbial communities from Lau Basin, Pacific Ocean - 134-614 | ecosystem: Environmental > Aquatic > Marine > Hydrothermal vents | place: Pacific Ocean: Lau Basin | collected...
TTTTATTGGTAGGCTCTAATATTCGTCAGGAACAGCCGATGCTAAATCATCGTTTACGCAAAGCCGCTTTAAAGGGCGCGCGTATTATGACGGTGAATTTGCGCGAATATGATTTTAACTACGAGATTGCAGAACAGTTGACAGGCAATGTAACACAAATGCTAGAAAGATTAGCAGGTATTGCCTTAGCAAGCGGTAAACTTCCAGAGGCACTGAATGATCTAGTTAATGGAATTAAGCCAAGTGATGCTGAAAAGAAAATAGCTAAAGACTTAGCAGAAGCAGAAAACGCGCTGGTATTAACGGGAAATATTGCTGTTTCACATCCTCAATATTCTGCTTTACGCGCTTTATCTTTGGTAATTGCTAAAAATACAGATGCTAAACTCGGTTCTTTAGTTGAATCTGCTAATACTGTTGGTGGATGGTTATCAGGTGCTATACCGCATCGCCAAGCCGCAGGAATAGAGACGGAAAAAGTAGGTAAAAATATTACTGAGATGCTTAATGCTGATTTAAAGTTATTTGTATTGCTAGATGTTGAGCCAGAGTTTGATTGTGCCAATCCTCAGCAAGCTATGTCAGCTATGCATCAAGCAGAATGCGTGATTGCAATGACACCTTATGCAAGTGAGTCATTAAAAGCTTACGCTGATATTTTATTACCAACTTCGACCGTAGCTGAAACCTCAGGTACATTTATTAATACAGAAGGTCATTGGCAAAGTTTTACAGGTGCAAGCCAATTGGCAACTGGTGCCCGCCCTGCATGGAAGGTGCTACGTGTATTAGGCAATGTGTTAGATGTAGAAGGTTTTGAGTTCATATCATCAACAGAAGTACGAGATGAATTACAGGCTAAATTAAGCAGTGCAACCGATAAAAGCAATGCTGATTTAATGCCAATTTATCAAAAACAAGCAACCGATAAAGGATTGCAAAGAATTTCAGAAGTCGGCATATATTGCACCGATTCTTTAGTGAGAAGAGCCACCGCTTTACATAAAAGCATTGAGAATGAAGCAGCCATTCGTGTCAATGTAAGCGATGCAGAAGTATTAGGTTTATCAAACAATGCCAAAATTACTGTAAAACAGGATGAGGCAAGTACTAAAGCGACGTTAGTTATTGATAATATGATTCCTCAAGGATGTGTTTTTATTCCTGAAGGAACAGAGGTATCCGCTTGTTTAAGCGCATCCTTTGGAACTATTGAAATTAATGCTGCATAGCCTGTGTTGAGGATACAAAATACAGGGTGTTATGAAATACTTACAGAGAGTTATTTATTTTGGATAGTTTAATCGCAATTTGGGAAAGTGTACCAGAGGCTCTGCGGATAGTTATTGTGATCCTATTAAAGATCATTGCTATTTTACTACCTGTGATTATAGCTGTAGCGTATACCACTTTTGCCGAGCGTAAAATCATTGGTTATATGCAAGTTCGTTGTGGACCTAATCGTGTTGGTCCAAAAGGCTGGTTGCAACCCATCGCTGATGTTGTAAAGCTGATGTTTAAGGAGATCATTACGCCGACTAAGGCAAATAGAGCGGTCTTCTTTATTGCCCCTATGTTGGCATTAGCGCCAGCTTTAGCGGTATGGGCTGTTATCCCGTTTTGGGAAGGTGGTGTGCTCTCTGATATTAATGCAGGGTTATTATTTGTATTGGCTATTACTTCTTTGGATGTATTTGGCATTATTCTTGCGGGATGGGCATCAAATTCTAAATACGCTATTTTGAGTTCAATGCGTGTTGGTGCTCAAGTAGTTGCCTATGAGATAGCAATGGGATTTGCACTAGTTGGCGTATTAATGTTGGCAGGGAGTTTGAATCTTACAGAGATCGTGAATGCACAGGCAGGTGGTATTCAGAATTGGTTTATGTGGCCTTTATTTGGCCTACTTGTGGTTTATTTTATATCAGGTGTAGCGGAAACAAACCGTGCCCCATTTGATGTTGCGGAAGGCGAATCAGAGATTGTGGCTGGTTTCCATATTGAATATTCAGGCATGGCGTTTGCACTGTTCTTCCTAGCAGAATATGCAAGTATGTTATTAATCTCAATCTTGACTGTTTTGTTATTCCTAGGTGGTTGGTTATCTCCCTTTGGTGCAAGCTTTGCAGATATTCCAGTGTTAGGTATTATTTTAGGGGATGGAATTCACTGGTTGCTCCTTAAAGCCTTTTTCTTTTTAGTTTTGTATTTATGGTTTAGAGCCACTTTTCCCCGCTATCGTTATGATCAAATTATGCGCTTGGGTTGGAAGATTTTAATCCCTGTTACCTTGGTATGGATATTTGGCATCATTGTTTTTAAAGCTCTTCAAGAGTTGGGGGTTCTATAGATGATTGCTTCAATTAAACATTTTATAAAAACATTTACTCTTTTTGAGTTGCTACAAGGTTTATCAATTACGGGTAAATACTTCTTTAAACGCAAAATTACAGTTCAATATCCTGAGCAGAAAACGCCAATATCGCCGCGTTTTCGTGGTCATCATGCCTTACGTCGCTATCCTAATGGAGAAGAGCGCTGTATTGCTTGTAAATTATGTGAAGCCGCCTGTCCTGCGCTTGCGATTACAATTGATTTAGAAGAACGCGCAGATGGTACACGTAGAACGACTCGTTATGATATTGATATGTTTAAATGCATCTACTGTGGTTTTTGTGAAGAAGCCTGTCCTGTCGATGCGATTGTAGAAACACAAATTTTTGAGTATCACTTTGAAGAGCGCGGAGATCATATCAAAACGAAAGAAGTGTTACTTGCTTTTGGTGATAAGCATGAAGCAGAAATTGCAAAACATAGAGTTTCTGATGCGCCGTATCGCTAAGACTATTTAACCCCGTATTTAGAATAACTAATTTACAACCACCCCAAGAGGGTTTGAATTAATGACATTTGAACTATTCATCTTTTATATGTTTGCAACGATAACCGTTGTCTCCGCCATTGGTGTGGTGACAATGCGTAATCCAGTTTATGCAGCATTATTTTTAATCTTGGCTTTCTTTACCAGTGCTGCGACGTGGATTTTATTGGAAGCTGAATTCTTGGGTGTTGTGCTAGTTCTCGTCTATGTTGGCGCAGTAATGGTGCTATTCCTATTCGTTATTATGATGCTAGATATTAATATTGATCCTTTACGGGAAGGTTTTATACGCTATTTGCCCATTGGTATTTTAATTGCAGTTGTGGTAGCAGGAGAAATTATTTTAGTCTTAAGTTCTGATGTTTTCACAATGGATATTCCCAAACCCACTCCGCTAGATTACAGCAACACCAAGGCATTAGGGGAGCTACTTTATACCGACTATGTTTACCCCTTTGAATTAGCGGCTGTTATTTTGCTCGTAGCAATGGTCGCTGCCATCTCATTGGCAATGCGAAAGCGTAATGATGGCACTAAACGTCAAATTCCTATTGACCAAATTCGCACTAAAAACACGGATCGTCTACGTATTGTTAAAATGAAATCAGAGGAGAAACTGTAAAAATGATTCCATTATCACATTTTCTCATATTAGGTGGCTTACTATTCTCAATTAGTATTGCTGGCATTTTCCTAAATCGTAAAAACATGATTATTCTGCTGATGTGTATTGAATTGATGCTTTTAGCAGTCAATATGAATTTTGTTGCCTTCTCGCATTATTTAGGAGATATGGCTGGACAAGTATTTGTGTTCTTTATTCTAACCGTAGCGGCTGCTGAAGCTGCGATTGGTTTGGCAATATTGGTTGTTTTATTTAGAAACCGTCGCACCATCAATGTGCAACAGCTTGATCAAATGAAGGGGTAAGGATCATGGAATTAGTCTATCTAGCCATTCCGCTATCTGCTTTGATTGGATCAATGATTGCAGGTTTTGTCGGTGGTGCAATTGGTCGTGAAGCATCGCATACCGCTACGCTTGCGGGTGTTGGAATTGCTTTTTTACTTTCGTTGTATGTATTTCAACATATTGCTTTAGGTGGCAACACTTATAATGGCTCTGTCTATACATGGATGGAGTTTGGGAAAATAAAATTTGAAGTCGGTTTTTTAATCGATAATCTGACTGCAATGATGATGGTCGTTGTCACTTTCGTTTCTCTAATGGTGCATATTTATACCATTGGTTATATGTCAGATGATGAACATAATTGGCCAAAGAATAGCAAAGCAGGTGATAATAGTTATCAGCGTTTCTTTAGTTATATTTCACTGTTTACTTTCTCAATGCTAATGCTGGTTATGTCAAATAACTTTATGCAGTTATTCTTTGGTTGGGAGGCTGTTGGTTTAGTTTCGTATTTGCTGATTGGTTTTTGGTCAACTCGTGACACTGCCATCTTTGCGAATATGAAAGCCTTTTTAGTGAATAGAGTAGGGGATTTTGGTTTTCTTTTAGGTATAGCCGCCATCTTTGCCTATACAGGCTCATTGGATTACGCTGAAGTCTTTGCTAAATTGTCAGAAATAAGCAATATTACCGTCACCATCCTTCCTGAAGAAGAATGGTCGCTAATGACTGTTATTGCTATTTTATTATTTATTGGTGCAATGGGTAAATCAGCACAAGTTCCTCTGCATGTGTGGCTACCTGATTCAATGGAAGGTCCTACGCCCATTTCTGCTTTAATCCATGCCGCAACAATGGTAACAGCAGGTATCTTTATGGTTTCAAGAATGTCACCTATCTTTGAATTATCTGATACTGCCTTGAATCTTATCTTGATTATCGGTGCAACCACTGCCTTCTTTATGGGGCTAATTGGTGTTGTACAAAATGATATAAAACGTGTGGTGGCTTATTCTACACTGTCTCAATTAGGTTATATGACGGTTGCATTAGGTGCATCAGCGTACAGTGCGGGTGTCTTTCACCTAATGACCCATGCTTTTTTTAAAGCGTTATTATTCCTTGCGGCAGGGTCAGTGATTATTGCGATGCACCATGAGCAGGATATTCGTAAAATGGGTGGCCTAAAGAAATATATGCCAATTACCTATTGGACATCACTGATTGGTTCTTTAGCATTGATTGGTTTTCCATTCTTCTCAGGCTTCTTCTCTAAAGATATGATTATTGAAGCAGTACATGCTTCCCATTTAGGTGCTGCAAACTATGCCTATCTTATGGTATTGCTAGGTGTCTTTGTGACGGCATTTTATAGTTTCAGAATGTTCTTCCTTGTTTTCCACGGTGAAGAGCGTATGGATGATCATACTAAAGCACATTTAAAGGAATCGCCTAAAGTTGTTATTATTCCACTGATTGCATTAGCTATTCCATCAGTCTTAGCTGGTTATTTTGTTGATCCAATGGTGGTGGGTGACTTCTTTAAAGGAGTGATTAGTGTGGGTGCTTCACATCATGCGATGACAGAATTAGAAGAAAGTTATCACGGTATTTTTACTTTTGTTGAACATGGAGTTATGGCTTTACCTTTCTGGTTAGCAATGGCGGGTCTAGGGAGTGCTTGGTATATCTATATGAAAAACCAATCCATTGCAAAGATCGCCTATGACAAATTCCGTTGGTTACATACTTTGTTAGATAAGAAATATTTTGCGGATGAATTTAATCAGAAAATATTCGCAGGTGGTGCATTATTACTGGGTAAAGGATTATTTAAGGCTGGGGATCGCTTTGTGATTGATAACATGATTGTTAATGGTTCAGCAAAATTAGTTGGCTGGTTCTCAAGTATTATACGTCATATTCAAACAGGCTATTTATATCACTATGCTTTTGCAATGATTATGGGTGTGTTGTTTATTATGAGTTGGTTGATTTTCGGGGTGAAGCATGTTTGATGGATATTTGCTTAGCGTATTAGTATGGCTACCTATTATTGGTGGAATAGCCGTCCTATTTGCTCCAGAAAAAAGAGTAGTACGTCCATTGGCATTAGTTGTCAGTGTACTTACTTTTATATTCAGTCTTCCACTATGGACAGGATTTAGCCCCGTTGGTTCTGCCATGCAATTTGTAGAATTAGCCCCATGGATTGAGACTTATAAAATAAACTATCATTTGGCAGTTGATGGTATCTCGATGCCATTGATATTGTTAAATACCTTTACCACTGTATTGATTGTGATTGCAGGCTGGGAAGTTATTCAGAAAAAACCAGGTCACTATATGGCGGCTTTCCTGATAATGGAAGGCATTATCAATGGTGTATTTGCGGCTCAAGATGCGATGTTATTTTACGTCTTCTTTGAAGCGATGTTAATCCCTATGTTTATAGTGATTGGTATTTGGGGTGGTGATAATCGTATTTACGCGACCATAAAGTTCTTCCTCTACACCTTCTTTGGCTCTGTTTTTATGCTGGTTAGTTTGCTCTATATGTACTGGCAAGGCGGTAGTTTTGCTATAGCCGATTTGCATACATTAAAGCTGGAAATGACACCACAAATTCTTATTTTCTTATCTTTCTTAATCGCCTTTGGTGTCAAAGTCCCTATGTGGCCCGTGCATACTTGGTTGCCTGATGCACACGTACAAGCACCAACGGGTGGTTCTGTAGTACTAGCTGCGATTATGTTGAAAATTGGTGGCTATGGTTTTCTACGCTTTAGTTTACCAATGGTGCCTGATGCAGCACAAGAATTAGCATGGCTAGTCATCTTTATGTCGCTTGTGGCTGTGGTCTATATCGGTTTTATTGCTTTAGTACAGTCTGATATGAAAAAACTGGTTGCTTACTCATCCATTGCACATATGGGCTTTGTCACTTTAGGATTCTTTGTTATCTATCCTATCGTTGCCCAACAGGGTGTTGATGATGTTAACTCAGCACTTGCAATACAAGGAGGCATGGTACAAATGGTTTCGCATGGCTTTATTTCAGGTGCGATGTTCCTCAGTATCGGGGTGTTATATGACCGTATGCACACACGAGAAATTGAAGCTTATGGCGGTGTAGTTAATAGAATGCCTATCTTTGGTGCTTTCTTTATCTTATTTGCAATGGCAAATACAGGCTTACCAGGTACTTCAGGATTTGTAGGTGAGTTCATGGTGATATTAGCCAGTTTTAAAGCAAACTTTTGGATTGCCTTCCTTGCAGCTACGACCTTAATTGTTGGTGCAGCTTATACACTATGGCTCGTTAAACGTGTCATTCTAGGTGATATTGCCAATGATAATGTTGCCGCATTGAAAGACCTGAATCGTCGCGAATTCTTTATGATGGCGGTATTAGCTATTGCGGTGATTATTTTAGGTCTATGGCCTAATCCATTAACGCATATTATGTCAGACTCAATTAGCCATCTTATTGAGCAAGCAACCACCTCTAAATTGCTAACGCCATAGGTATAGAAATGTCAGGATATTTATTAGAAATTGCACCCGCCTATCCAGAAATATTTCTTCTGATAGCAACTTGTGTTGTATTACTCATTGATCTATTTATAAAAGATGATCATCGTATATTGACTTATATTATTACTCAAATAAGCCTATTGATTACTGCATGGCTTGTATTTACAGGAACTGATACTACAACAGTAGTAACTATCTTTAATGATATGTTTGTCGCTGATCCTATGGCGCGTGTATTGAAGATTTCAATGATCTTAATTACCATTGCAGTATTTGCCTATTCACGCCCCTATTTAAAAGAGCGTAAGCTGTTTAAGGGGGAATTATTCACCCTTGGTATGTTTGCACTTTTGGGGATGATGGTAATGGTCTCAGCGAAGACAATACTCTTAGTTTACTTAGGTTTAGAGTTACTATCATTAAGCCTTTATGCAATGGTTGCTTTTCGACGCAACGATGGCATTGCCTCAGAAGCTGCGATGAAATATTTTGTATTAGGTGCTATCGCATCGGGCATGTTGCTTTATGGTATGTCGATTATCTATGGCCTAAGTGGTAGTCTTAATTTAGATATGATTGCCACCAATCTAGCCGCTCAAGACTCCTTGATGGGAAATATTGGCTTATTACTTGGTCTTTCCTTTATATTAGTTGGTTTAGGCTTTAAATTAGGTGTTGTGCCTTTCCATATGTGGATTCCTGATGTTTATCATGGCTCGCCGACTGCAATGACTATGTTCTTAGGCGCAGCGCCTAAAATTGCAGTATTTGCAATGGTGATTCGTTTACTGGTTGAAGGCTTAGGTGGTATGTCAGATGGTTGGCAACAGATTCTAGTGCTACTTGCCGCCTTATCGCTTTTTGTGGGCAATGTGATTGCAATTGCACAGACAAACCTAAAACGTATGTTAGCCTATTCAACCATTTCTCATATGGGATTTGTAGCAATGGGTATCCTTGCTGCTAATGAAGCAGGTTATGCCGCTTCAATGTTTTATATTATCACCTATGCGATTATTTCCATGGGTGGTTTTGCAGTTATTATTTTCTTAAGTAGTAAAAAATCTGAAGCTGATGATCTTTCCGATCTCAAAGGTTTAGGCACACGTCACCCTTGGATTGCCTTTATGATGTTATTGTTTTTATTCTCAATGGCAGGTATTCCGCCGACTGTGGGTTTTTACGCAAAACTTGCCGTTATTGAAGCCGTTGTTGGTGCAGATTTGGTCTGGTTAGCTGTGTTTGCAGTGATAATGTCCGTTATTGGGGCTTATTATTATCTGCGGGCAATTAAAATCATGTATTTTGAACAAAGTAATAAAGATATTGCACCCTCTTATGCTAGCTTAGAATTTGGTGCTTTATTAAGTCTTAACGGTCTTGCCGTGCTTGCTTTGGGCTTATTACCTGGTGGTTTAATGGCTATTTGTGTGAATTCAATAAAAGCAATTCTTTAAACTTCTAAAAAAGACAAAAAATAGTCAATTTTTATAAAGTTAGAGCATTGATGAATAAAAAAAATTAATTACTCGGTATAATATTAAATATTATTTCTATCCTATTAAAAAACATACAGAAAATATTTTAAACAGCATAATATAGCTGTTTAAAACTTAATCAAAAAAGACATATTTGTATAAACTGTATCATTTGCTTGAACGCTGGAGGTTGCCCATTGGTCGGATATGAACTATCCTTACTTGAAAAATACTAGCCACTTTGATGGCATGTATGTCTTCCACCAACTATATTGATAAAATTCAGGCTTAAGGGTTTTTAGGGCTTTGAACTTAATCATATATATTAACCGCTAAAATTTTAGTAAATAATAAATTTAGGAGTTTCAAATGCTGAATAAACGTCATGCTTCAGTTGCTTTATTATCATTATTGATACCTATTATGGGTACAGCAGCCGAAGATCGAGTTGATGCTACGGCTACTTTGCCTGATGCAAAACCAGGTGAATGTTACGCAAAAGTTATTGTTCCAGCTCGGTTTGAGGTTAAACCTGAAAAAGTTTTAGTGAAGCCAGAGAGTGAGACTGTTGAAATTATACCTGCAACTTATGACGTACAAGAAAAACAAGTTTTAGTAAAAGAAGCAGCTAAGAAGTTAGTCGCGGTTCCTGCTAAATATAAATCTGTTAATGAAGAAATTGAAATTTCACCAGCACGAAATGAATGGGTAACCAGTTTGGGTAGACGAGGAATTCCAGCCAGCCCAGCTTTGCTAGCAGCTGCAAAAACAAATGGCGTAGAGCTTGAAAATACAACAGTTGGTCAATGCTTTGCTGAATATTATATTCCTCCCAAATTCGAAACTAAAGAAAAAGAAGTCTTAGTAAAAGAAGCGGCAGAAGATATCAAAATAACACCAGCCCAATTTGATAAAGTTGACACGGTTGAAACGATTAAAGAAGCTTCAAAAAAGAAAGTTTTAATAAAAGCTGAATATGATGTTGTTGAGAAAAAGATTGAAATTGAACCAGCAAAAGCAGTGTGGAAAAAAGGTTCTGGACCTGTATCACGCATCGATAATAGTACGGGTGACATTATGTGTTTAGTTCAAGTGCCTGCTAAATATAAAATCATCAAGAAAACGGTTCTAAAGACACCTGCAAAAATTGATAGTGTTGAAATACCTGCTATTACAAAAGCATTTACTGTTAGTAAGTTAGTCAGTGATGCAACCGCTGATAAAATTAAAGTAGCACCTGTTTATAAAAAAGTTGGAATTACCTCAAAAATTGAAGATGCTAAATTTATTTGGCGTAATGCAAAAACAGGTGGTGATGGGATTGCTACTGGTAATCAAATTTGTTTAAAAGGGATTCCAGCTCAAAAGAAGATTATTAAAAAGCAAGTTATAGAAACTCCAGCAACTGTCAAAGAAGAAGTTGTTCCAGCAGTTTATAAAACAGTCAAAGTGAAAAAAGTAGCAACCGAAGCGGAAGAGCGTCGCACGAAAGTACCAGCTGTGTATAAAACGGTTGAAAAGCGCGTGAAAATCTCAAAAGAACGTTTGGAATGGCGTCGTATCTTGTGTCAAACGAATATGAATGCAGATGTCAATAAGCGTATTCAGCAAGCACTCAAAGACGTTGGTGTTTATAATGGTCCGATTGATGGAAGTATTGGCGGTGGAACATTGAAAGCTGTTGAGAAATATCAAAGAGAAAAAGGCTTACCAACAGGTGGTCTTACTATTGAAGTTCTTGAGAACCTTGGAGTGATGTAATCTCATTGGAGTAGAAGTAAAAAAGGCTGCTTTTTTAGTAGCCTTTTTTATTGAATTTAGTGTGTTGTTTTGTTGTTTTCTTTAGGATTATAAAATTCTATTTTTTGTTCTTGCTGTGTTTTTTCAAAACTTCTATCAAAAACAAATTCGACAGATAGATTATTTTTTTTACCAATTGCTTTAACTTGCTGTAAATCAGGGATACGGTTTGCAAGATAAGTACACATTGCTGTTCCTAAATTATAGTCTTCCTGAAAAAGCGCACTAAGTAATGTGTTAGTAATATATTGAGCGCGTTGTAATGTATTTGGACTTTCAATTTGATCACTACCTAATAGTATCCCAGCATCCATTTTTAAATCCATTTGATCTAGTTGGATATGCTGTTCAGGGGGTATAGGTTTGCTACGATCATATTCAAGAATAACCATATCATTAATAATAATATGAAGTTTATTTCCGACATTGCTATCTTTAGCCAAATCCTTAGACATCATCAAAACCAGCTTGTCTATAAAGTTCTTTTGCTTTGACTAAGTCTTTCTCAACTCCATTACCTTGCTCATACATCATTGCTAGCGTTGTCATTGAGCCTTGTAATCCTTGTTCAGCCGCTCGTTGAAACCATTTAACCGCTTTAGCTCCATCTTTTTCAATACAGTCACCATCCATATACATAAAACCTATACCATGCTGTGCAATGGCATAACCTTGTTCAGCAGAAGCTAACATCCATTTTACTGCTTCGGTACTGCTAGGACCGACACCTAAACCATTTTGATACATAATAGCAACTAAATGTTGTGCTTGTGCATTGCCTTTTTCAGCAAAAGGGGATAAAAACTGCATTGCTTTTGAAAAATTTTTACCTTCAAAGGCAGACATACCAGTGGAAAAATCCATTTCTTCTGCATCTGTAAATACTTCATTACTCATTCTAAATACCTATATTCATTACATTGGAATTAATTGTATTACTACTCTTTTATTGGAAGGTAGATTTTTGTTCACAAGTATAAGGGTAAATTGTCGGTGTTCAATATCCCTTAGTATTTTCTTAATTTATAGAATCTTGTTACCCCTATGGGGATATTTAGTAATCCTTGTAGTTGCGTATACTGCCACGACATTATTAATTATTTGCTTATTTTGTTTAGAGGAAAGCGACAATGAATCAAGAGTACTACAATACAACGGTTGAAATGGAAAAAGCTGGAGTTGATCCTGAGTATCTTCAAGGATGGCAAAGTGGTTACCTTATCAATGAGATTCGTGAAGAGCAACGTATAACAGAAGCTTATGAAGCAGGCTTTGAAGATGGCAGAGAGAAGAAGACAGACGGTTATAAAGATTGGATTAGCTAATTAGTTTTTAATAGCTTTAAAAAAAGCAGACTTATATGTCTGCTTTTTTGTGGGCGAGGAAGTTTCAAATAATGATTTTACCCATATTGCTTGGAACTTCCTGAAGTTAGATGTTACGACATTTCAAGCATCAATGAATTTAATTTATGTACAAATCCTGCTGGATCTTCAAGTTGCCCACCTTCTGCAAGTAACGCCTGATCAAATAACACACTTGCCCAGTCTTTGAATTTTTCATCGTCTGTTTCAGCGCTCATGCGTGCTAATAAAGGGTGATTAGGGTTGATTTCAAGCACAGGCTTGCTAGAAGGCATTTCATGTCCTGCTTGCTTCAGCATTTGTTGCATATAAAGTGCCATATCTTGCTCACTTAAAATCAAACAAGAAGGTGATGAAGTGAGACGATGCGAAACACGTACATCTTCAACTTTTTCAGTTAGTTCTTCTTTTAGTTGTTTTACAATAGAGGCTGACTCTTCTTCAACTTTCTTTTGCTTTTCCTTGTCTTCCTCGGAATCTAGTTCACCTAGATCAAGATCGCCTTTAGCAACAGATTGTAATTTCTTACCATCAAACTCTGGGAAGCTACCCATCATCCATTCATCAACACGGTCTGAAAGCAGTAAAACTTCTATCCCTTTCTTACGGAAAATCTCCAAATGTGGACTATTTTTAGCAGCAGTAAAGCTCTCTGCACTGACATAATAAATTTTATCCTGACCTTCTTGCATCCGTGAGACATAATCTTCTAGGGAAACCGTTTGTTCGCTGATATTTGTTTCTGTTGAAGAAAAGCGTAATAATTTGGCAATACGATCTTTGTTTTCAAAATCTTCACCAATACCTTCTTTCATTACTTGACCAAATTCTTTCCAAAAATTTGCATATTTAGCATCATCCTTCTTTGCCATTTTTTCTAGCAAACCAAGAATTTTCTTGACCGATGCTTTACGCATTGAATCGATAACACGGTTACTTTGCAAAATTTCACGAGATACATTTAATGGTAAATCATTTGAATCAATTAAACCGCGCACAAAACGCAGATAATGTGGCATTAGGTTGTCAGTGTCATCCATAATATAGACACGTTGAACATAAAGTTTAATACCGTTAGTTTGCTTTTGTTCATATAGATCCATCGGTGCTTTTGATGGGATATAGAGCAAGGAAGTGTATTCCAATTTGCCTTCAACACGATTATGCGACCATGCGAGAGGGTCTTGCCAATCGTGAGAAAGACTTTTATAGAAATCTTTATATTCGTCTTTTTTGATTTCACTTTTAGGACGTATCCATAAGGCATTAGCTTTATTCACGGTCTCCCAAGTCTCAGATGCTTCAACAGCCTCTTGAGCGGGCATTGTGACATTACCATCCTCATCTTTCACTTCTTCTGTCGCTTCCACCGCTTCAATCTTATTGAGCATCTTAATAGGTAATGGAATATGATCAGAATAAGTTGAAATAATATTTTGTAGGCGGTATTTATTTGCAAACTCTTTTTCATCTTCCTTTAGATGTAGAGTAATTTCTGTACCATGATTTTTAACCTCAAGCGTCTCTAAACTAAAACCGTCTTTACCAGTTGACTCCCAACGCGACCCTTGGTCTTGAGGATCACCTGCTTTACGTGAAATTAAGGTTACTTTATCAGCAACAATAAAGGCAGAATAGAATCCAACTCCGAACTGTCCAATCAAATTTGAATCTTTAACAGCATCACCTGTTAGTTTTGATAAAAATTCTTTAGTGCCTGATTTTGCAATAGTGCCTATATTTTCGATGATTTCATCACGATTCATACCAATACCATTATCACGGATAGTGACAGTATTTGCTTCCTCATCAAAATCAATTTCAATACGTAAATCTCCATCACCTTCGTACAAAGCATCATTTGAAATGGCTTCAAAACGTAATTTATCACAAGCATCTGATGCATTAGAAATAAGCTCACGTAAGAAAATTTCTTTATTTGAGTACAGTGAGTGAATCATCAGCTGAAGTAGTTGATCTACTTCTGTTTGAAATTGCATATTTTCTTTATTAGCAGATTTAGTCATCAGTTTTTTCTCTTTGTTTAATTTTCAGTTTAATTTTCAATTTTTAGTTTTTAGTTCCTTATGATTGAAACTGTAAGCAAACGTGAGGGCAAGGCATCAAAATTCAACTAGCCCAAAAGCTAATATATGAATAACTGTGTTCTTTTGCTTAAAAAATAAAGCATTTTTTCATTTTATCAACCTTATAAAGGATAGTTCTTGCATCCATATTAGTATATGCGTATTATCTAATATAACTTGATTGGTTAATTGTTCCTAAACAGCTAACACACAAAATATAAAGGCTATGGAGATTCTTATGAAAATTAAAAAAAGTGCAAAAATTATTTTATTAACTGCTTTATTAGCAGCCCCTTTTTCAGCAACACAGGCAAGTGACTTTTTCGGTGGAAATAATGGGGAATGGAAAATGGGACCTAATGGACCTTATTGGGATGAGAGTGATTGGCCTGTATGGACTCCAATGTATTGGATGGAAGAGATGATGGATTCATTCGATGATGATGACAATATCTTTGGTGGCAATGGTGGCAATTTCAATAATATGCCTTTTGGAAATATGATGCCTTATGGGAATACACAGATTCCAAACTATGGCTATCGTCCTCCTATGCCTTACGCGGCAGTCCCTGTAAGACCTGCAATTCCACAGACAACGACACCGCCTGCTGCTGTTAAGTAAAAAAAAATTTAGACGCTT
>Ga0256832_1001780_pt1 | contig 14697 bp, 7 predicted proteins | sample 134614metaG_FD_190534 | JGI IMG/M metagenome (GOLD analysis project Ga0256832, IMG submission 190534) | Hydrothermal vent microbial communities from Lau Basin, Pacific Ocean - 134-614 | ecosystem: Environmental > Aquatic > Marine > Hydrothermal vents | place: Pacific Ocean: Lau Basin | collected...
ATTGTCGTAGATTGAGTGACAGTACAATTCAAACTATCGGTAACAGTTACTGTATATGTACCCGGCGCCAGTCCTGTTATAGTTTGAGTTGTCTGACCATTGCTCCAATTATAATTGTAAGGAGGAACTCCACCTTTCGGACTTGCGGATGCCGTACCGTCATTAGCATTGTTCGCAGTTTCGTCCGTTTTAGCAATTGAAACAAGCAGTTCAGAATTTTGATAGATAGTATAATCGGCATAAACGGAACAGTTTAGATTATCGGTTATAGTTACACTGTATTTTCCCGGACACAAATTATCTATTGAGGAAGTAGTATCTCCTGTGTTCCATAAATATTGAAGAGGAGCAGTAGCACTATCCACACTCAATATTTGTATTGAGCCGGAACATTCTCCATAACAATTAATATTCTCTACATTATCATTTATCGTCATTACAGGACATTCGAAAGCATTTACCGTAACTGTTTGAGTATCCTGGCATTGATAAAAGTCACTGACTGTGACTGTATAATTTCCAGGTGTCAGATTAGTGATGGTTTGAGTGCTTTCGCCATTGCTCCAACTAAATGTATAAGCAGGAGTACCTCCTATAGGATCGCTGGTAGCGGTACCATCATTAAACCCATTGCCTGTTTCATCCGTAGCACTTGCATTTGCATCAGGCAACTCATGTACCGTCACAGTGACTTCGTCGGTATCCGAACATCCGTCATCATTCTCAACCGTTACGGTATAAGTTATAGTTTGCGTTGGACTCGCTACCGGATTGGCTATATATGGATCGCTTAAAAAATCTTTGGGTTGCCAGAAATAATATGTACCGCCTGTTGCATTCAACTGTGTTGCATCACCTAAACAAATGTCCACATCTTCACCTGCATCTGCAGTAACATATTCCGTCTCAAAACTTTCTTCGGAACAATCATTGTCATAAGGCGCATTGTTGTATGGATTAACAGTTACATAAATAGTGGTTTCACAATCAAAATCGGAAGGTGAATCCCAAACAGTAACATTTCCTACATCTCCATCCTGAATATCTCCACCCCCCGGATATGTTCCCACAATAAGGTAATATCCGTCTGCTCCATCAGAAGCTTCCCAAGAAATATTAGTAGATATATCAACTCCGGTTTCACCATTGACCGGATTTGTCAAATTTGTACAATCCGGAGGAGTACAAGCAGACTGAACTTCAGCTTCGCTATTGCAACCTGCCGTATTATCATGAATATCCGTTGTGCCTCCATTGTTTAATACTTCACAAATACTCAAAACTTCACATTCTGATAAAGATGGATTATAATAGATATTGATATCTTGATATGCTGGATCGCTTGAATTAATAGTGGCGGGATCTATATTGCCCAATCCATCCAGGCTTGTTATATAAGGTAGATTTCTAATTGTAATATATCCGTTAATTGAGTTAAGATTTTCAAGCGCATTAAAATCACTATTAGAAATTTTGTAGATAGCCAAATATCCATCAATTTGAGTTAGATTGCTTAAGGCTGAAATATCCGTTAATAATGTTGAGTTGTATATATTCAAATAACCACCGATCGAAGTTATATTATCAAGTCCTTTTAATCTGATTAAAGCAGGATTGTCTTTAATTGACACATATTCTCCAATGTCCCCCACTCCTTCCAAACCAATTAAATTTTGTAAAGAATTATTATTTAGTATATTCAAATAACCCTGAATAGTATTTAGATTGTCCAATCCATCAAGGCTTTTCAATTGATCGTTGTATTTAATTTCAAATGCTCCGCTTATTTCCATTAAATTGCCCAAACCATAGAAATTGGTAATTTTATCATTATTTATCACAGAGAAAAATCCGCCTATACTTTCAAGATTATTTAGCCCGGTAAAACTGGTTAAGGAAGAATTATAACCAATTGAAAAAAATCCACCTATAGACGAAAGATTATTAAGTCCGGAGAAATTGACTAATGCATAACAACTTGCAATCTGAAAGCTACCTCCTACAGTCTCCAGAGAATTCAATCCCGTCATATTTGTTATAGAGGTATTAAAATTTATTTTTGCACTTCCGCCTATATTTGTCAAATTATTAACACCATTTAGACTTTGAAGTCCCGCATTATCTTTAATATAAAAACTTCCATTCACGTCTGTAAGGGAGTTAAGGCCATTAAGGGAATTTAGACTACCATTGTTTTCGATATCCAGATAGCCTCCTATATTATCAAGATTGTTAAGCCCTGTTAAATCCTGTATACCTGCATTATTCATGACAGTCAGATTACCATCAATTTGTTGTATTTGTAGTAACCCGTACAAAGATTGAATACTATAAGGTTGAGCCTCTTCAATATGAACATATCCAAGTATTTCTGTACATCCTGGATAATTATTGGAAAATTGATCTATTTGATATTGACTGGTAATAGTAATCCCGTTTTGCAAGCACGAGGATTGTGAAGATACAATATTTGAAATGCTTAACAACAACAGAAAAGTTAATATTTTTTTCATGATAATATGTTTTAATTAGAAAATATATACAAAAGTATAATAAAACAGGAGCGCTACACAAGCGTATAAATACCTGTTTATATAGGTATAAATACCTATTTTTTGATAATAGAGAAGGAATGATTTTAATTATTTTCAAATGTAACTACTCAGGTAGGGTTCTTTTGAGATGAAAAAATACGATTTTTTTGCCAGATGAAGCTTATTTTTTGAAGGCATAGTGGAGCTACGTCAAAAAAAATAGCTGAAATATGGCGAAAAAAGAAATTTTTTCAATCAAAATGATTCCACCTGAGTAGTTACTTTCAAATTAAAATAGTAATTTTGTTGCTATCATTGAGTTATATTATAAAGTATTAAGATTGAAAATAAAGGTAGTTTTTATAATAATCTTGTTTTGTCTTATATATTCCGGCATTATTTGGCAATAAAGTTGACAGCCTGAAAAATATCATTTCAAAACTTCAGGAAAATGAAAGAGAACAGAAAATAGATTATTAGGCAGACACTAAATAGTATCAGCATGAAAACACATCAAATTTGAAATTGATTTTTTCTGTAAAGAGTAATCTTTTCATAGTTGGCTCATATTGCCAATCCCGGCATATCAATACCTGAAACAGCCCAAAATTCATATTCAAAGTTTAAAGAAAAGATTCCTTTTCCCTCAAATTTTATATTATCTGTTCCTGATTCAGGTTTGGCATTGTATGATATTTCAAACTCAGCAATTCCTTCCTTTCTCTTGATATCAAATTTGACGGTGGTAAATTCAAATTTGTTTAAGGTAAAAGATGAAAAACTATCCTTAAAATCAAAAATGGCTTTTTTTAATTTTCCTTCATTGATTTTACTTCCGTCTTTAGATATGAAATTTTCCCGCTCAAAAGGGATATATTCCCAGAATTCTTTATCCGGTTTCAATATATAATTCAATACATCTTCCGAATTCTCTTTTATATCATACTCATGATTTGGATAAAATTCTTCATAAATAAAGGTTGTCATCATTCCGGGAATGTTAATATCTTCAATTTCCTGATCGAATAGTTCTTCAGTAATAAAGCGGTATATTTCTTTTTCTTCTACCTCACATATAGTATCTAAACGAATACCATTTTTATTCATAAGCTTAGTTATTTTCTCCAATTCTTCACTTAATTGATTTTCCTGTAATTTATCCGGTTTGATAAAATCAGGGCTTCCTATACGTTTATAAACTGTGGTGTTATTTTGCTGTTGAAACTGCTTTTCAAATTCCATGATGTGATCCAGAAACTGAGATTCGATTTCAGGAGGCAGATCACCGCCTGAATGGAAATCTTCCATTCCAAATTCATTTTTTAGTATTTTCTTTTTTTCTTCGATCTCTTTTTTCAGTTCATATTTTTTCTTCCGGCTCATAAGAAAAATTTTAAAATAATTATTAGGTTTTTATTCAGGCAAGTTACTTTGAAAAGAAAAAAGTATTCTTATTATTCAAATAATTCTACCTGACTATATACAATATATATTATTTTACCTCTTTTAGCCTTACCGGGCCCGCCTTTACCAAATCATCGGGTACACCATCTTTAAACAATTTGAAGTTTTCGATATATCTGGCTACCAAAGCATCATATTTTCGCCAATAATCATCTTTATCTCCCCATGCATTGGATGGTTCAAAGACTTCATCGGGTACTCCCGGACAAGAAAGAGGAATTTCGAATCCAAACAACTTGTCTTTCCTATATTCAACATTATCCAATTTTCCTTCCATAGCAGCATTAAGCATATTTCTCGTGTGTTTGATAGAGATACGCTTTCCAACACCAAATTTTCCACCTACCCAGCCGGTATTAACGAGCCATATATTTGCTCCTGACTGTTCCGCTTTTTTTCTTAATAAATTAGCATAATAATATGGGTGATGTACCATGAAAGGTGCGCCAAAACATGCACTAAATGTTATCTCCGGCTCAATTCCCAATCCAAGTTCCGTACCTGCTATTTTAGATGTATATCCACTGATGAAGTGATAAATAGCCTGCTCCATTGAAAGTTTCGCTATTGGAGGCATTACACCTTGAGCATCAGCAGTAAGAAAAATAACATTTTTGGGCAGGCTTTTGACCATTTTCTCAGGTACTGAATTAGGTATATACTCCAATGGATATGACAATCTGGTATTTTCCGTCAGACTTTCATCATCCAGATCTATTTCTCTTGATGAAGGATCAAAAATAACATTTTCCAGTATTGTTCCGAATTTATGAGTACATGCATGTATTTCCGGTTCTGCTTCTTCCGAAAGTCTGATAGCTTTAGCATAACATCCTGCTTCATAATTGAATACTCCCGTATCACTCCATCCATGTTCATCATCACCGATCAACCTTCTTTTAGGATCTGCCGAAAGGGTTGTCTTCCCAGTACCGGACAATCCGAAAAATAAAGCAACATCACCATCATCACCTACATTAGCAGAACAATGCATAGACATAACATCCTGTAAAGGCATCAGATAATTCATTAGGGTAAATATTGATTTTTTGATCTCCCCGGCATAAGATGAACCTGCTATTATAACTAATCTTTGAGCAAAATTGATAACTATTGCCGTTTCGCTTAATGTTCCGTCAATTCTTGGATCCAATTTGAATCCTGGAGACACCATTACTGTAAAATCGGGAATAAATTCTTTTAATTTTGCCAAATCTGTTTCTGATATAAGCATATTTCTTGCAAAATGAGCACTCCAGGCTTTATCGGAAATAACTCTTACCGGCAAACGATAATCAGGATCTGCTCCTGCATACACATCCTGAACAAATAATTCTTCACCCTGCCAAAATGCCTGCAAACGCGCAAAAAGTCCGCTAAATTTTTCCGGCGACATAGGTCTGTTATATTCACCCCAGTCAATTTTATTCTCAGTACTTTCCTCCCTGACAAAATATTTATCATTAGCAGCTCTGGCTGTCCATTTTCCGGTATATGTTTGGAAAGCACCTCCGGCAACAAGTTTACCTTCTCCTCTAAATACAGCTTCTTCTACCAAAGCAGCTGTTGGCAAATTCCAATAAACTCTTTCCAAATGTACAAGCCCGTGATTTTCTAATCCGTAATCAGACTTATTAGTTGTAGCATGAGCAGATGCAGGCGTATTTATTTTTAAATATTTCATGTGTTTTCAATTAATTTTATTTCTTTTAATTATATTGGATTTTTCTGTATTTTTAATAATTCAATTATCAAATCTATTAAGATCGAAAATTTAATGATTCAAATAACTACTTCCAATCCCTTATTAATTTTCTGTCTCCAATATATAATTCATTTGGTGAATTCGGATCAATCGCCCATTTTATCCTTTCCATTCCTTCCGTGATATCTTTGATACTTCCGCAAAATGAAATTCTCAAATGTCCTTCCATTCCAAATTCAACTCCGGGAACAGTTAATACCCTGACTTTATCTAATAATAATTTTGATAATTTAGTGGAATCTTTTTCAAATGCACTAAAATCAGCAAATGAATAAAATGTCCCTTGCGGTTCTATAAGATGTACTCCGTCAAAAGCCTTTAAGTGATTTACTAAAACTCTTCTATTATTCTCCAATGTAACTCTTAAACTTTCTACAGAAGATTGAACTCCGTTAATAGCTCCTATGGCAGCTTTCTGAAGTAAGATCGATGGACCTGAAGTTTGATGGCCCTGTATATTTGCCATAGCTTTGATCACCTTGGTATTTCCGATTGCCCAACCAATTCTGAAACCTGTCATAGCATAAGCTTTTGATACCCCATTTATAACGATTAACTTAGAATTATCTGAAAAATCTTTAACATAATCATAAGGATTTGCCGCTTTTACACCATTATATACCAATTTTTGATAAATGTCATCCATGATCAGATAAATTCCTTTTTTCTCAGTATATTCAACTATTTCTTTGATGAATTCAGCAGGATAGACGGCACCTGAAGGATTATTAGGACTATTTATAATGATAGCTTTAGTATAAGAAGAAACATTTTGAGTAATATCTTCCATAGTTGGAGTAAATGTTCCGTCTTCAGGTACTACCGGAACAGGAATAGCACCACATAACTTAACCATATCAGGATATGATACCCAGTAAGGTGCAGGAAACAACACTTCATCCTGAGGATCAAGAATCGCCTGCAATGCTACCATCAAAGCTTGTTTGGCTCCACTGGAAACAATTATGTTTTTTGGTGATACTTTTCTTCCGTAATTATCCTGTGTATATCTGATTACCGCTTTTTTCATATCAACACTTCCATCTGCCGGCGCATATCTTACCTCACCGGTATTGAGCTGTGAAGCTACAGCGGTGATAGCATCTATCGGGGCTTTGCTTTTTGGCTCACCTCCTCCAAGATGAATAACAGGTTCGCCTTTAGCTTTAAGGATAGCAAAGGTTTCATTCATTTTTAAGGTGACAGATTCACCAACATTTCTTCCTATTAGACCTAAACTCATTTTTATATATTTTTATTAAAAAATTGCAATAAAATTAATATTTAAACTAAATTGTGTCTGTAAGAAAACTAACCAGATTTAAAATTTATTTTATTTGTGAAAGTCTGTTTTTTTAGAAATGATTGATACTGAGTAGCAAATTCCTTAAAATAAAAATCAAAATCTCACATGCCCGATAAAACTAAAACGGGGCAAAATCATCTAAATTTTAAAAATTGCCTGTTTTTATATTGACATTAAATTATTGAGAAACAAAATTAATTTTTTAATTAAAAAAAATATCATTTACGCCAAAAAATTGTATTTTAATTAGATTTATACTAAATAATGCTATATCGTGTAAGTTAAACAGGGGTATATTTCATTTTTTATCTCAAAAGCACCCTGCTATGGCAATTTCCTTTATTAAATCTTTACAAATTTATTTTTTATCGCATAAATGAGTAAATCAATAACATTTTTAGAACCTGTTTTAAGAATCATATTAGCTTTATGACCATCTACGGTTCTTTTGCTGATATATAATTTGGAAGCTATTTCTTTACTTGACAAGCCTTTTGTTATCAATTTTAATATTTCCAGTTCACGTTTTGTGAAATGGGTTTCATTTTCAGAATTATTGGATGTATTAATGAATTTTTGAGTAAAGTAAGGTAATAGTTGTGATGAATAATAATTATTTCCTGCAACCACTTGCATGATTGCATATTCAATTTCCTCACGGTTAATATTTTTCATCAGAAATCCTTTTGCTCCTGATTTTATCATATTTTCCAAATACTCTTCTTCACCAAACATTGATATAGCAATGATCTTAATATCCGGGTATTTACTAATGGCAAGTTTTGTCGCTTCAATACCATCCATAACGGGCATACGAATATCCATAAAAACAATATCAGGCTTATGTGAATTGAGCAAATTCAGAAATTCTTTACCATTTGAAGCTTCTCCTATTACCTCGATTTTATCCATTTGATTAAGAATCAAATTTAATCCTTTCCTGAAAATCTCATGATCATCAACCGTTAATATTTTGATTATATCTTCCATATATTTGTAATTTAAATTATGTATCAAAATATATGTCAACAGTTAAACCCTTACCTTCTTCACTTGAAAAATAAATTGTCCCTCCCAAAGTATTTATTCTATTCAATATATTCTTAAGTCCCAAGCCCGCTTTGTCCGAATTGACAGTTTTATCAAAATCAAAACCTTTACCATTGTCGGAATATTGAATTTTGATTTGATTTTGGTCTTTTTCAAATTTGATATTTATTTGCGAAGCTTCAGCATGTTTGATAGTGTTATTGATCAACTCCTGCAATACTCTGAAAAGAATTGCTTTTGTATCATTATCAAAATGGAAATCATCAATATTTATTTTTTCTATTGAAATATCGATTCCTTTGGATAATTTCAGCTTTTGACTAAAAGAATTAATCGCTTCTATCAATCCTTTTTCAGTCAAACTTACCGGCAATATATTATTTGAAATTATTCTTACGGAATTGATCGAATCATCTATCAGATTCTTTACATAATTGATGATTTCCTGTTTTTCATCTTCGGAAGCAGACTCCAATCCGCTGATAAACAATTTTATACTTGATAAAAGTGGTCCCAAGCCATCGTGAAGGTCGGCAGAAAAACGTTTTCTTTCTTTGTTTTCGGTATTTATCGCTGTTATCTCAATCTCTTTTTGCATTTCTCTGATTTTTGTAATGTCGATCATCACACCGAGAATTCCAGTCACAATACCATTTTCAACATTAGGACTGAAAAAACCAACGAAATAGTATTTTTTACCATCAATATTAAATTGATACTGTTTTTCAAATACTTTTTGATTGTCATAAACTTTTAAAATATCTTTTTGAAAATCATCTTTATTGACTGGGAAAAGCGTGTCAAAGATATCCACACCGTTTGCTATTTTTTCTTTATCTATTTTGAAAAGTTTTAATCCAAAATCATTGATATATTTTACCTGCTTGTTTTTATCGACAAAAAACGTTACAAGGGGAAGCATATTTGCCAATTTGTAATAATTGCGAAGGTTTTCGGTAAATTTCAGTTCAGCCTTTTGCTGTTTTATCAGTTCTTTGGCTTTTTGTCTTTGGCGCAAAAGATTGAAATATATTAGTGAGAATAATAATCCCAATAACGCAAATCCGATAACCGCATACATTATTGTGCTTCTTCTTTTCAATTTCACAGCTTTTATTTCATTGTCTTTCGCAAGGAGTTGTATCTGTTTGTTTTTTTTCTCTGTATCGTATTTTGTTTGCAACTCCGATATTTTTAAATTTGTCTCTTCTATTTTTAATGAGTCATTAAGAATTTTATAATCCTGAAAGTAATAATATGCCTCTTCAAAATTATTAAGATGTTTATAACAATTGGATAATCCTGCACAAGCTTCTCTCTGCCATTTTAAATATTTATATTTTTCAGCGATTTCCAGTCCTTTTTCATATTGTTTAATCGCTTTTTTATACTTATGATTTTTTTCATATACGCTTCCCACATTTATTTGAGCAGCAGAAATAATATATGGAGATTTTGATTTTTTTGCATTTTCCAATGCTTTTAAATAATTTTTAAGTGCAAGAGGATATTTTTTTTGATCCATATAAATAAGAGCCAATGAATTATACGCTAACATTAGTTTGTAATAATCATCTCTGCTTACAGGTTTTGTCCCGTATTTCAATGATTTGTTAATGTATTTAAGGGCTTTTTCATATTCTTTTTTTCCCCGAAAATTGAGGCCAAGAGTTAAGTATATTGAAAATAAAGAATTAGTATCTATGTTTTCGCTTTTACTTTCAAGTTCCAAAGCTTTTTCCAAATAATATTGAGCTTTTTCAAAATTGTTTAATTTTCTATACAATTGTCCTAATTCAGTATTAGCTTTGATTATTCCTTTTTTATAATTATTTGCTTCACTTATTTTTAAAGCTTTCAAACCCAATTCAGCAACTTTATCATATTTAGATATCTTCGTATAAATATAACTCATTAAACTTAATAATTCAATCTGATTTTTGAATAGTTGCAGTGTATCGGGTTTATTGGTATTTAATAAACTATCTATTAGATTTAATGATTTACTATAATAATAAATGGCTTTTTTATTTTTATGCATTCTCTCATAAACACCTCCCTTTTCTTTGAATATTACAAATAATTTGTCAAATCGTTTTAATTTTTTTAATAAGACTTCAGCTTTAGAATAATATTCCAAACCCTTTTTATATTCTTCCATATTAGCATAATTGAAACCCATATTCCTATAAGCAAATGCAATCTGAAAACTATCAGAATATTTTTTTGCATATTTAACGGCTTCATTCAGATAGTAAATAAGTATGTCGGGTGATTGTTTTTTATATTCCTTTTTGAATAATTTATTGAAAATTTCAGCTTTTTTATCTTCAGGTATCGTATCCAATACTCGCTTTAAACTATCAATACCGGAAACAGATGAATTAGCTTGAGCACATAGCAAATTAACAAAGAATAATGAAAAGACTATTAATGAAAATCTGATTTTATTCATGATAAGGATTTTGAAGTTATACCAATACAATCCCCTTTTTAAATACTTCAATATTTGTAACTATTAAGGTAAAGTCATTTCAATAGCACAATATCAAAGCAGTTACATATTTTTCTAGTTATAAGCCACATTAATCCTTCTATTTCTATATATCTAACAGGCCAAAGCCAAATAATATCGCTTGTCCAAAGTTATAAACTAATTTTGAATTTTTAGTTATTTTGTGTAAATATTTACTCGATATTTTATTTGGATTGAGTAATTTGCTGTTTGTCTTACATTATTTTTTATGCAAAATCATATTCCATAACCTGCATTTCCAAACTATTCAGTTCTTCTTCAGCAGCATTTAATGCTGAAAATATTTCATCTTTTTTATCAGGAAAAATATCGATGGAACCACTAAAAAGTTCATTATAATATTTTATACCGTCTCTTATATTCATTATGAATTTGGTGAAATATTTTATTTGTTTTTCCGTGAGATCCTCTTTGGCTTCTTCAATTTTGTTTTTAAGATAATCTAAATACAAAGATAATTCCTTAATAAACATATTCGGTCTGTCTTTCCTGTCCAAAACATTTGCCCTGCCATATATATGATCTGCCATTTCCTGCAATGAAGTTTCCTTGCTAAAATAGGCTGTATTAGGACCCGGGCATACAAGAACTGCATCACCTTCGACCTTTCTTTCTATATCATAATTGACCAGTGCCGTAGTGCCTAATCCTACGCACAAACATGCCTTTGCAGTAATTTTGTCATATTGTTTCTTAAATTCTTTTTCAGGCAGATCTTTTTGTTTCAATTCTTTTATTTTCAATCTTTGGTATTGTCGTGAAGCAGTGCATATAGGCTTTTCTGTAAATTCGCTGTTGAATAAAAGATGTTGTTTAGGACATGGACTTCCAGGTCTTCCTTTAGCGATCAATTCCTGTTTTTCCTTTTCTTTAGTATCAGTTCTAAGACTGTTAAAAGGAACACCAAGAGGAGAAATATCACTTAAATATATATCTTCTTCTTTGGCGGCAATCAATTTTTCTCTTGTATCTTTATCCACGGTAGTTGCTTCCGGTACCAATAAAAATGGAGAACCCCAACCGACTGAATCCACTTCATAATGTTCAAGTAAAAAATTGTGTTCTTCTGCTGTTCCAACTCCTCCCTGAGCAGTTATTTTTATAGGTAATATGGATTTTGGTACAATCCTGTTTTGAGACTGAAGTGATTTTTTCAATATTTCAAAAATCTCTTTGGTAAACTCTTTTCTGTGCAATTTGAATTCTTCCAAAATAGGTCCCATCAGATATCCGTCTGTAGCAAAAGCATGTCCACCGCAATTGAGACCTGACTCAATTCTGTATTCAGAGATCCATATTCCTTTTTTTGCCAAAAACTTTCCCTGGATCAATGCAGATCTGTAATCGCTGACTTTTAATGTTATTTTTTTCTTTATTTTTCCTGATTCATCAGGATAAAAATCTTCAAATTTGGTAATATATCCGTAAAGTCTTGGATTCATTCCGGCTGATAATACTATTGAAGATTCCAGATCGCTATTGGCAAAACCCCTGAAAGCAGCATGAGCATCATTGTACTCAACAGGCAGTTTTTCGCCATCCCTGTAATACTCTTTGTCCAGTTTGGTCATTATATTTACATCAATATTCCCTCTTTGCAGATTTTCTTTCAGCCAAGTAGAGATATCATTCAAATTGAAATACTTATCTGTAAGGTTTTTAAACTCTTTTTTAATATTTGAAGTATCGGGAAGCAAACTGAAATATTTTTTTATTTCATCTGCTTTTTCTATAGTGTTGCTTTTTAATTCATTGAATTTATTTTCAACAAGTTCGTTTATAAGATTAAGATATGATGTTATTCTTTTTGCTCTGTAATCATCTATTTTTTTTGTTATCTCGTTATATGGAATTTCAAATAATTCAGAATACAATTTTCTCATTTTTTCTATTAATTCATCATCTGAAATGGAAATAACGGAATCAATACCATAATGAGCGACTTTAAATGGAGAATCTACTGTGAAAGCTAATCCCATTACAGGGATATGAAATGAATGTGGGTTAAGCATGTTTGAAATAGTTTTATAATACAAATTTTATATTCAGTGTATTTACTCAGGTAGAATCTTTTTAATTGAAAAAACATCCTTCCGGAGTAGATACTGTTAAGTTAATTCGAGGTGCAAATTTAACTGTTTAAATATAATAAACAAGTATTGTATAAAATAAGTTCTATTAAACCTAAGTATGATACAAATAATTTTTAATACTATTTTAAGTGTGTTTTTGGTATTATTGCTATTTTCGCATTTATAAATACAATTACATGAAGATTGCAATAGCTCAACTCAATTATATAATCGGTGATTTTGAAGGGAATACATCAAAAATGCTAAAGTCAGTGGAAGTGGCAAAAAATCAGGGAGCTGATATAGTAGCTTTTTCAGAATTAGCGACCTGCGGATATCCGCCAAGGGATTTTTTAGAATTCGATGATTTTATAAGAAGAGCAGATGAAAGTGTCGAAAAACTAAAACAAGCATCAAGGGATATTGCAATTATAGTTGGTACGCCTACGGTAAATCCTGTAATTGAAGGAAAGGATCTGTATAATTCAGTATTATTTCTGTATGAAGGAGAGGAAAAATTCAGACAGCATAAAACGCTCTTGCCAACCTATGATATTTTTGATGAATATCGTTATTTTGAGCCGGCAAGTGAGTGGGGCGTAGTGGAATTTAAAGGAAAGAAAATAGCACTGAATATATGCGAAGATCTTTGGAATATTGGAAATGAGAATCCTCTCTATACTATCAACCCCATGGATGAAGTTATCAAATATGATCCTGATCTCATAATAAATGTTTCGGCTTCACCTTTTGATTACAACCAGGCAAAAAAAAGGTTGCATGTTCTTAAAGCTAATGTGGACAGATACAAGATACCTTTATTCTATATCAATCATATTGGTGCTCAAACCGAATTGATCTTTGACGGAGGTTCTGTCGTTATGTCTCCTAATGGAAAGATATTTAATGAAATGACCTATTTCAAAGAAGAAATAAAAACTTTCGATTTGGATGAGGTTATGAAAAATACAAGATCAGTTGAACAACCTAAAGATAAAATGGCTTTGATCCATGATGCTCTGGTACTTGGAATTAAAGATTATTTTGGAAAACTGGGATTCAAAAAAGCGATTATTGGACTTTCAGGTGGTTTAGACTCGGCTTTGACAACTGTATTGGCTACGGAAGCTCTTGGCAATGAGAATGTTTTTGTATTGATGATGCCTTCACAATTTTCCTCAAAACATTCAATAACAGATTCTATCGATTTGGCAGATAATCTTGGAATAGATTATGAAATTATTAAAATAGAAGATATTTACACAGAATTTATAGAAAAATTAAAACCGATTTTTAAAGATAAACCTTTTAATGTAGCTGAAGAAAATATCCAGGCGAGAACAAGGGGTACTTTACTGATGGGAGTATCCAATAAATTCGGTCATATCCTTTTGAACACAACCAATAAAAGTGAAATGGCAGTAGGTTATGGTACACTATATGGTGATCTTGCCGGAGGTTTATCTGTCATAGCCGATATTTATAAGACGGAAGCATATCAACTGGCAGAATATATCAACAGAGATGATCAGATCATACCTTGTCATATAATAAATAAACCTCCATCAGCAGAACTCAGACCAAATCAGTATGATAGTGATTCCTTACCGGATTATGATATTTTGGACAAAGTGCTTTATGAATATATCGAAAAAAGACAAGGTCCAAAGGAACTTGTTGCAATGGGTTTCGATGAAAAACTGGTAAAAAGAGTATTGCGTCTTGTCAATATGAATGAATTCAAAAGATATCAGACTGCTCCTGTCCTACGTGTTAGCGAAAAAGCTTTCGGAGTAGGAAGGAGAGTGCCTATTGTTGCGAGATATCTGTCCTGATTATAACTCAACTTCTTCTTTCATCATCGGGATATAAATATCTCCGAAACCTATATTTTTCAAAGACTTTTTAAAAGCCTTTTGACTTTCATATTCTCCATGAACGATAAAAGTTCTTTTAGCATTTTTCTGATT
>Ga0256832_1001781_pt1 | contig 14697 bp, 9 predicted proteins | sample 134614metaG_FD_190534 | JGI IMG/M metagenome (GOLD analysis project Ga0256832, IMG submission 190534) | Hydrothermal vent microbial communities from Lau Basin, Pacific Ocean - 134-614 | ecosystem: Environmental > Aquatic > Marine > Hydrothermal vents | place: Pacific Ocean: Lau Basin | collected...
TAACTCTGGGCTGAGCGGGTAGTAGGGAATAAGATCGAGTCGTCCTAATAAGGCGGCGGGGAATATTTTACGCAGTGGGTCGCGGATGGCTTTTGCGATTGATTGCGGATTGGGTCGCTCTTCGACTGATTTACCATCACAGTAGTGATGAATTTCATCGGAACCTGCGTTAGTGGTGAGTAGGATAACGGTATTGCGAAAATCGATATAGCGTCCTTCGGCATCGTCCATCCAGCCTTTATCAAACACTTGGAAGAAGATTTCATGCACGTCAGGATGAGCTTTTTCTATTTCATCCAGTAAAACGACGCTATAAGGGCGACGGCGCACGGCTTCGGTTAATACGCCACCTTCGCCATAACCGACATAACCTGGAGGTGAGCCTTTTAAGGTTGAAACAGTATGGGCTTCTTGGAATTCACTCATATTAATGGTGATAAGGCTTTCTTCCCCACCATAAAGGGCTTCTGCAAGGGCTAAGGCGGTTTCTGTTTTACCTATACCTGATGGCCCTGCAAGCATAAATACGCCAATGGGTTTGTCGGGGCTTTCTAAGCCTGCACGTGAGGTACGAATGCGTTGGGCTAATAAGTCTAGCGAGTGTTGTTGCCCTAAGACACGTTTTCCGAGTGTTTCACCTAGATTAAGCACTGCATTAAGCTCATCTTTTACCATACTTCCCATTGGAATACCCGTCCAATCTGCAATAACAGAGGCAATGGCTTGTGCATTAACAGTTGGTAAAACTAATGGGGTATCGCCTTGCATTTCAACCAGTTGTTGTTGTAATTGATGCAGTTCAGCTCTAAGGGCTTCATCGTCTACTTGTTCTTCTTGGCTATTATTTTCCTCTAGTGCGTCGTCTATGGATGTTTCCGTTGCTGAATGATCTTTGATTTCTAGTTCTATATGAGTGGTGTCTACAATTTTTTCTTCTGCCTCTATTGGATCAGTCTCGGAAGTGTCTTCACTCGTTTCTTTATTCCTTTCTTCTGATGTACTATTTCCTTGTAGTTTATTACGCACAGAGAGTATTTTATCTACCAAGGCTTTTTCTTTTTCCCAGCGTTCATTTAAGTCAATCAGTAATGCTTCTTTTTCTTCAATCTTAGCTTCAACATCGACAAGACGCTGTTTGATATCAATACCAATTTCTTGTTCTCGTTGGATAATGTCTCTTTCGGTTTGATACATTTCCAGTTCTTTTTGATGATCTTCTACACTTGAAGGAGTGGCATGTTGACTCACACCAACGCGAGCGCAAGCAGTGTCTAATACACTAATGGATTTATCAGGTAATTGACGCGCTGGAATATAACGGTGTGAGAGTTTTACCGATGCTTCTAGTGCTTCATCGAGAATTAGTACTTTATGATGGGCTTCCATAACACCTGTTAAACAGCGCATCATTTGAATGCCTTTTTCCTCACTCGGCTCGTCAATTTTAACCACTTGGAAGCGGCGGGTTAAGGCGGGGTCTTTTTCAAAGTATTTTTTGTATTCTGCCCAAGTGGTTGCGGCAATAGTACGCAGTGTGCCACGGGCAAGGGCAGGTTTTAGGAGATTGGCGGCATCGCCTGTACCTGCCGCCCCCCCTGCACCAATAAGGGTGTGGGCTTCATCAATAAATAGAATAATAGGGGTTTCAGAGGCTTGCACTTCTTCAATCACGCTTTTTAAGCGTTCTTCAAACTCGCCTTTCATGCTCGCTCCTGCTTGTAATGCACCAACATCGAGTGAGTAAAGGCTGGTATTTTTAAAGCTAGGGGGAACATCACCGTTAGCGACACGTAGGGCAAAGCCTTCAACAACGGCTGTTTTTCCTACCCCTGCTTCCCCCGTTAAAATAGGATTGTTTTGGCGACGACGCATCAGAATATCAATAATTTGACGAATTTCTTCATCACGCCCAACCACAGGGTCTATTTCCCCGTTTTTAGCTTTTTCGGTAAGATTGCTAGCGTAGCTTTCTAATGGTGATTTTTCACCACTTAGATTATTTGATTGTTCATCGTGTTCAGCAGAGTCGGTTTGTATTGAGGATTGTTTGCTTTCAGGAGAGTTTTTACAGATTTTAGTAAAATTGGCAATCAATTCATCGGAATCTATTTTCTTAAATTCACTTGAAATAGAGAGTAAACTGTCTTTTAGTGAACGTGTTTCTAATATACCAATGATTAAATGTCCTGTTCTTACTTTGCTATCAGAAAGCTCTAAGGAACCATATATCCATGCTTTTTCAATCGCTTGTATAATTTGCTCAGAGATAATCGCACTAGAGGAGTTGGCTCGTAATTTTGATAAAGCCGTTATAATGCCTTTTTGTAGCTTATTTTCATCAATCCCATAGTATTTAATAATGTGATGAAGATCAGAGTCTTGTAATTGCAGTATTTGGGTTAGCCAATGGGAAAGTTCAATATGCGGATTACCACGCATTACGCAGAATTTATAAGAACTTTCAATCGTTCCATAGGCTGATTTATTGAGTTTATTAAAAAGGGCTTTTTTACTGATTCCTGACATTATGGTTTCCTTATTGTTCTTGCTTAAACTGATCAGTACCACATCCAAGTAGGTTGGATGCAATACGAATATTCCGTTAAATATAATTTGACGGAGTACTAAAATATTTGCTCACAATGCAAACGAATATTACCCACAAAATCTTCCTTTTGTGGCGGGATGGTTTTATCAGAGGGAGAGTCCTTGAGCATATTCGCAATCGGTTTTGCTTTTAGCCAACTTGTCCACCCTAGACGACCGTATTTTCCAATTTTAGTAATGGGTATTTCTGGTTTTTTGAGTAATAAGATGATCTCCCATTGAATTTCATCTCGCATATAATTCTTAATTGTTTCATTAATAAATTTGAGTTGTTTGCTTCCAGGAAGGGTTGCTTCATACTCTTTTAAGGTGAGAGGACCTAATTGGACTTGGAATTTATATTGAGACTGCCAACTATTTTTCCCAAGTGATGTATTCACACCTAACCTTTTCGCATAATGTCCTTCGGTGAGACGACATTGATGTTCAGAACCAATGGAAAGCCATTCTCCTACAAATTCGACAATCTTTGCTCGTATGCCATAAAGTTGCGAAATAATATTTTCTAATCCTTCACTATGACGTATTTTTCCACCAAGATAGCCTGCAAAATGGGCTTTTGAATAATCATCAAATGTATCCCTGCCTTTTAAAGAAGGTAGACCATAACCCGCAATAGAGCCAAGATAAAATTGAAAATTGTCGTTTTTATTGCGATTTAATTGTGCGATTGGCTCTTTATTTGCCCATGCACGATAAAAAAGACTAATGAAACGATGATGAAATATATCGAAAAAATCTTGTGCAGGTTCTCTTTCTTTTTTGCGCAGTTTTACATAGACTTCTTCGGTCAGATGATAAGGTAAAGGACCATTAGGACCGAATAATCCAAAGAAAAATAACTTAAGGCGCTTATGATCTGTTTTTTTTAAATCAACAATTTTATCCAGTGCGGTAGGGACAAAACCAATATGAGGTGATTGACCTAATAAAATGGGATCTTCATCAGGATGACTGCTTTCACCAAAACGTGTGTTATGACGTTTTTCTAGCAGATGTAAAGCAGCAAAAAAATCATAGTAGATAATATCTTCTGGATATTGATCAAAAATGCTTTTAGTCGTTGGATTTGTTGCTAAGAGTTCCTTTTTATCTAAAGACTTTTTTGTCTTCCCTTTCTCACTGGCCATTTCATTATTTCTCCTCGCTCTAATGTTTTAACGATGGTTTGTGTAAAGCTATTAATGGAGGTGTATTGTGCAAAAAAACGTTCTAATACACTGCCAAATAAAAAGGCACTTCCACCTTCAAACGCTTGTTCATCCAAAGTAATGGTTATTTGTAACCCACGTGCATAGGTGATTTTCCCTTGCACAAAAATGGGGTGGACTATTTTTGTCGTTGAGACTTTTCTTAAGCCCCTATTGATTTGTGTTTTATAGACTTGAATATATTGTTGACTAGCATCACCGACACGCTGGGTATGGATTTGCAATTCCAGCAATTTGCGTAACGCTTGAATGCTTTCTTCATTATCATCATTGGCAATTGAAAGATGATTTAAGGACAACAGATTAATCAATTTCCATGTATGTTTTCCTGCCTGATGCGCAGGGCGCGGCGGTGTAAAGTTTTCTATATTACAAATACCTTCTCGTAGTGTGACAGGCAAACTGTCATTAGGGGTACTAAAAGTGATGCGCTTAGAGCGCAAATACAGTGGCAAACCTCTATTAGTTGCTAATGTTTTAATACGCAGTTCTTTTAGACCCGCTGCATAAGGAAGTCCTTCAATATCATCTGCAATTGAAATATAGCTTTCATACCCTTGGTAATAGCTATCGCTATCTTTATCTCGTATGGCGCGGATTTCATTATGGCGTTGCACGGTATAAAAATTTCGTTGTTTTGCATCCAGTGTACTGTGTTCTAGTGAATAAAAGGGATGAAAAAAAGTATCCTCGTATTGATAATCACCCAAACCCTTAACACTCATTATGCGATAGATTTCAAAATCTCTAGGTTGAGACTTTTCGATAATAATGGGATATCCTGGTAAATAATGACTGACAGCTTTACGATTTTTTCGATAAGAGGTTTTTTTAGGACGTTTAGTTAAATGCACATGATCGGCGGTTTTCTCAAAAAGATTAATCACAGGAGTGCAATTTAATTGGATGTTTTTTATGCTTAAAATTTTGCGTAAATCATCATCTCGTTGATCCAGCAGAAAATATAATTCCAGTTCATTGTTTGCATTATCATCAATTGCAGGGAAAGATTGTAAAGGACGCTTTAAATCATTAAGGGTGACAAACATAAAGCGTTTCGGTTCTGCAAAATATTCTTGCAAATAGCGATAACCTTGGAAGCCACGGCGTGTTATAGGTAATAAGGCGACATCATCATCGAAGCCTGTTGTTTTAATACTTTCTTTATCCAGTAACTCTAAGCGGGTGCTACGTTTATGCTCATGGTGTAAGACCACTTGTTGTACATGAGCAAGCAATGCCTCATAAAGCTTTCCTGCTTGTCCACCATCACCTGTTAAATAAAAAGTTAGTTCATTTAAATTTTTTAAATCGGAAAACGCAATATTTTCATCCGTTGTTTGCAATGACAACTTAAGCACTGCGCGAGTTTTATCAAAGACATCGGGATGAAGATTTTTTTCAATAGCATCAGGCATGTCTTCAGGGAACATATACTCGACATTGCTGATCTCAATCGGCCATAGATGAATATCTTGTGTTGTTCTATATTGACATTGAATTTTTCTAGGTGAAATACGTGGTGATAATAATTTGGTCTTTCTTTTAACTAAAAACCCATCTTCTTTTAATTTACCAGTGGTATCGGGATTAAACTGGACAATACTCATAGAAGGCAATGGAGAAAGAAAATCAGGGTAGATAATATCAAGCAGATGCTGGGTAAATTTAGGAAATTCTTCCTTGTATTGAAGTTGTATTCGTGAACTTAAAAAAGCAAAACCTTCTAACAAACGCTCAACATAAGGATCACTGCATTGATTATCTCCTAAAATCCCCAAACGACCCGCCACATCAGGATTATTTTCAGCAAAAATCTTCCCCATCTGTCGAATAAAATAAAGTTCTTCGTTGTAGAGTTTTAGGTGTCTAGGATCCATAGTGGTTTCTATTTTTAGAGTTTGATTATGTTACGTCAATATAACCCGTACTGAGATTCATTTGGGTATGAAAATCAATGGGTGCTTCGGTCATACAAATAACACCTCTGATAATAAATTCAAAGGCTCCCTTATCATAAATCTTTTGTTTTAGCTCTTTAGATAAACCACTAAAGACTTTTTGTGACTCATCTTGATCACAATCTGCAATGACCTCCAGTGTTTCTGGAATAATTCGTGGTTCAAATAAAAGGATGGCCTGGCGAATCATTTCAGTTACTTTATAAATATTAATATCATTTCTTATTAAACCAGCATATTCATCAATACCATAATTCAGTACCGATGTTTGTACCTCGGGATAAGGGCTAAGGTCATGTAAACAACTTTCCAGTTTTCTACTATTTAATAATTGCTCAAGATCCCTTTTTATATTCTTCTCTAATTCATCGGCAATCTCCCAATCGGTTGCTGGGGTAGTGTTTATTAATCGATCAAAAAGTGAGGGCAGGATTAATGGCATAGTATTTAACCGTTCAGAGAATATAATGTGTGAATATCGACATAATAATTTAAAATGAAAAAGTAAAACGTGAAAATAGCACAGAATGATTAAAATTATATCTTTAAAATTTAATTATCAGACTAATAAACATTACGAATAAAATAGATAAGCATAAATTATAGGTATCACTCATAAGATATTTTTTATGATGAATATATTAAAAAAAGTGTGCAGGAATTAATTTTTAAGACTACCATTATAGCGAAGTGCTAATTAAATTAGCACTGATTGTAGATGAATGGTTGATAATCACCCTGTTATCCATTTCTTTATTTTAAGCCAAGCAATTAATGCTGATTCAGGTTCAATATTGGCAATTAGCGATAAAATAATACAATGAAACAAAAACTTTTATCTAAACTATCAAATTGGTTGAAAGACATCTCAAGCGATTCACCTTGTGGTGAAGACTTTGTGGACAGCAGTTACGAATATTCTGCACTAGAGGCAAATATAAACCAAGCAGAAGAGAGTTCTGAATGGAAGAAGCTCAAAACAGAGACCGATGGCTATCTTAGCAAAACAAAAGATATACGCCTATATGTCTTATATACCAGAATTTTAATACACACTGAAAAAAATCCATTTATTGGTTTAAGCAAAGGATTGCAACTTGTTCATCATAGTATGGATAATTATTGGGACTGCCTCTATCCAGAAGTCGATAACGAGGATTCAGAACCCTTTTTTGATCGTAATAATGCTTTGGCAAATTTTGCAGATTATGGGAGTTTTATTTTACCCTTAACTAAAAAATTGACCGTGCTTTCCATTGGTCTTGGCAACTATACTTTAGAAGATTTATTAATCCTAGATAGCGGTGGAACAGTTGCAGATAAGCCTCCATTAAAAGGCTTAATGCCTGAGGAAGAAAAAGCATACAGTGAAGTCCTACAATATTTTAAGCTGGCTCTTGATATTGCAGAGAGTATAAAGAAACTGTATTACGAAAAGACAAATGAAGTATTTCCAGAGTTTAATGAACACTTACTGCCAATGTTACAAAAAGGCGCTAGCTTAGGAGATGATAGTAGCGCTGATGTAAGCAGTGATTCAAACAGCATTGTTTCTGATTCTGCTGGAGGTGTCGCCCCTCCCCCTCAAATGCAAATTCAAGGAACGATCAATAATAGGGAAGACATCGTAAAGGCGTTGGGACTGATTTGTGATTATTACGATAAGAATGAACCCTCAAGCCCTATTCCTATGATGTTAGGACGAGTAAGTAAAATGATTGATATGAATTATCGAGAAATTTTTTCAGAATTTCAACTAGGCGCAGATTCAGTTTTAGATAAAATATTTGGACAGCCCGAAAAAAAATAGAAAACGTGAATATCGCACAGAATCAGCAATAGAATATAAATAAAATAGACACACACAAGGAGAGAACAAACATGGCAGAGTCAAAACAAAAATGGGTCGGAAGAAATCGCCCCCCACGCGTTCAAATTGAATATGAAACAGAAATCAATGGAGCGCAACGTATTATCGATCTTCCTCATATCACAGGTGTTATGAGTGATCTTTCTGGAAAGTCAAAGGTTGCTAAACCTGAGATAAGAGATAGAACCTTTAAAGAAATTGATGTTGATAATTTTGATGATCGAATGGAGGCCATTGAGCCAAGAGCAGCTTTTGTAGTTGATAATGTATTATCTGATAAAGGTGGAAAAATCCCTGTTGATTTAACCTTTAAATCAATGGACGATTTTACTCCTGATGCGATTGCAAATAAAGTCGATGGTGTTAAAGAGTTACTTCAAACACGCAAGGAATTGAAGAACTTATTGTCTTATATGGATGGTAAGGCAAATGCCGAAGAATGGTTAAGTCAGTTATTACAAGATGCCAAAGAGGGTAAAGACTCAGGTTTATTACAGTCTTTAATGGCCTCCCCAAAGCCAAAAGCTGAAGACTCAGAAGATAAAAAAGATGAAAAGGATGGAGAGTAATTTAAATGCCAGAGACAGAACAGCAAACCCAGCAGCAGCTTGACACAGAAACAAGCTTTGGTGATTTTTCTCGGCTATTAGAGGAAAACTTTAAACCAACTACTGAAACAAAATCAGAGATTGAATCCGCCATACATACATTGGCAGGTCAAGCATTACAAAATACCAATTTAATCAAAGAAGATTCTTTTGAAACAATTGAGAGACTAATTTCTGCTATTGATGAGAAAATGTCGGAGCAAATGAGTCTAGTACTTCACAATGAGGAGTTTCAAGAACTAGAAAGCAAATGGCGTGGTTTACACCATTTAGTCAATAACACCGAAACCAGTACCAAGCTAAAAATTCGTTTTATGAATATTTCCAAAAAGGAAATGTATAAAACCTTAATGCGCTACAAAGGAACAAAATGGGATCAAAGCCCTCTCTTTAAAGCAATTTATGAAGCAGAATATGGAACAGCAAATGGTTCGCCTTATAGTTGTTTAATTGGAGATTATTATTTTGATCATTCTCCACCTGATGTCAACTTTTTATCTGAAATGTCACATATCGCAGCGGCATCTCATGCTCCCTTTATTTCAGCGGTGAGTCCTAGCATTGTGAATATGGAAAGCTGGCAAGAAATTAATAACCCACGGGATATTGCACAGGTATTTGATGCACCGCAATATGCAACTTGGCATTCATTTAGAGATTCACCTGATTCTCAATACGTGTCACTGACTATGCCACGTTTTCTTGGACGACTTCCTTATGGGGAAAAAACGAATCCAACCGATGAGTTTGGTTTTGAAGAAGATGTTGATGGAACAGATCACAGTAGTTATTCATGGGTGAACGCATCTTATGCAATGGCAACTAATATACACCGTTCCTTTTCGCTTTATGGTTGGGCAAGTCAAATTGCAGGTTTAGAGTCAGGCGGTATTGTGGATGACTTACCCGTGCATACCTTTAGTACCAGTGATGGTGGCATTGATGCCAAATGCCCAACGGAAGTTTCTATTACGGATCGTCGGGAAAATGAGTTCGCAAAAGCAGGTATTACTTCATTGGTTCATTATAAAGATACGGATTATGCTGTATTTTTTAAGGCAAGCTCCTTGAGAAAACCAGTGCAATATGATGACCCTGAAGCAACTAGTAATGCAAAACTTGCGACTAATATGTCCTATATGCTAGCCACAAGTCGTTTTGCTCACTATTTAAAACATATTGTTAGAAACAAATTAGGATCATCAGTAACAAAAGATAGATTACAAACAGATTTACAACGTTGGATTAATAATTATGTAGAGCCAACGCCAGATACTGCTTCAGAAGCTGGGTTAGCAAAACGTCCTCTTAGCGCTGCTGAAGTAACGGTTGAGGAAGATGAGGAAACACCTGGCTACTACAAAGCACGATTTTATTTAAAACCTCATTATAAACTTGAAGGTATGACCATAGGACTTTCACTTGTGTCGCGTCTTCCAAGTGAACGAGCAGGTAAATAATTAAAGCTTCCAATGATTTATTGGGAATTTTTTAACAAATACTTTATATCATAAAAAGTATTTATTTTAACCGTATGAATTTTCATACAAAACCTGTAATCAGGTAGTTTCTTTATCTCTTCGAGGGAGCAAAGGCTAAATGGTTACAACAACTACAAAAAAAGGAGAAATATTATGGCTGGAGACATGTTCTTAAAGTTTGAAGGAATCGATGGCGAAAGTACTGATGCTAAACATGAAAAGTGGATCGCAATTGAGAGTTTTACCCATAACGTCACACAACCCGTTTCTGCGGCAAGTGGTACAGGTGGTCGTACAGGTGGAAAGGCTGATTTTGGTGATTTTATCTTTACCAAAACAATTGATGCTGCAACCCCTGAGCTATATCTTCATTGTGCTAATGGTAAGCATATCCCTAAAGTCGATATTGATTTTTGTTTAGCGACTGAAGATAAGCACGTGTATATGACTTATACTTTAGAAGACGTTATTGTTAGTTCGGTAACACCTGCAGGTAGTACCTCAGATGCTGATGGTGCAAAACCTGCTGAACAAGTGAGTATTGCTTATGGTCAAATTGAGTGGGAATATACACCCATTGATGATTCTGGAAATCCAGGTGCTTCGATCAAAAAAGGCTGGGATTTAGAGAAAAATGAACAGAAGTAATTTGTTCTAACGTCTTTAATCTTAGTCAAAAATGCCTGCTCTTTGCAGGCATTTTTGCGTTTAAGAAGTTTCAAGTAAGATTGATAAAACCATTGCTTGGAACTTCCTTATTATCTCCACCTACTTAAAATATCAGTAAAAACAATATGCAAGATGATGATAAAACAGTAATTATGTCACCTATAGGGATACAAAAGCCTTTAGATGATACTGCCCCCCTATCAAGTGTGAATAGCCTACAAGTTATATTGCTTAATTCCCCTTCTCAAGAAAAATCTTTTTTTTCACAAGGTTTTACTATTGGCCGATCGAATGATAATGATTTTGTTATCGTTGATAATATGGTCAGTCGTCATCATTTAAAAATTAATATTGAATACGGTGAGTGGTATATACAAGATTTAGGTAGTACTAATGGTATTTTTATTGATGATCATCGCATTAGTGGTGATTATAAATTAACACTACCGAGTGTGATCAGCCTAGGAAAAGGCGGACCATTAATACAGCTTCAATTAGCTGATCATACTCCCGTTAAAAAACAACAAGCGGATATTTCAGATGATATTACTCAATTTATACCAGCTCAAACAACCTCTTCATCGAGTCCCGCAATAGAAAATTTAGATACTGACGATATAAAACAGCGTTTTTTTACAGAGAATAATGATAATGCGGGTGAATACACGCAAATGGTGCGCCGTGTTATTCATGAAGATAAGAAAAAGAATACAAAAAAATACCGTTGGGGAGTCTCAATTGTTTTTATCTTACTCTGTGTTGCAATTGGAATTATTACTCTTCAACAAAGTCATTACAGGGAGGCTGCCCTTAATATGTACTACCAAACAAAAGCATTGGAAGTCGATATTTCATTATTAGAAATAAAATTGAGGGATGAAGCAAGTAGTTCTCTTCAAGATTCAATTTTGCTGACACGTCAAAAATTATACAAAACACAAGAAGAATATAAATCCATTATTAATAATCTAAATGCCTTCAAATTTCCCGTAAAACTCACTCGAATTATTCGGCATAAAATAGGTTTAGGCAGCTCCTCTCCTTCAGAATATGAGCGCGAACTGATACAAACGGTAGCTGAAAAGTTTGGTGAAAGCCAATTAGAACTCTCAGATGATTTTATTACGGAAGTTCATCATTATATTTCCAAATGGCAAGCTTCTTCACGAATGAAAACCGCAATGAAACGGCTTAATGAAAATAACTATGCACCAGTGATATTAAGCGCAATGAAAAAGGAAAGATTACCTACACAGTTTTTATATCTTTGTTTACAAGAAAGTAACTTTAATAGCAAGGCAATTGGTCCTGAAACACGTTTTGGTATTGCCAAAGGTGCTTGGCAATTTTTACCGACAACAGCGCAGGAATTTGGTCTCAGTACAGGATCTATGACGGATGAACCTTCCTATGATATCAGCGACGAGCGCTTCAATTTTACTAAAGCCACTGAGGCCGCTGCAAAATACCTCAAGCGTATTTACAGCACTGAAGCACAAGCATCAGGCTTATTAGTCATGGCAGGCTATAATTATGGTCATAATCGGGTAAAAAGAATGATTAAAAAAATGCCAAACAACCCTAAAGAGAGAAATTTCTGGCGTTTTTCAACTCAATATAAAATACCTGATGAAACCTATCAATATGTTCTATATATTTTTTCAGCCGCAGTGATTGGTGAAGACCCTAAGTATTTTGGATTCAAATTTAAATCACCAACGCTTTAAGGAAGCAGCATGATTAGGAACGTTGTTGCTTAATCTGCCGCATATGAAATTCATAGGCATCTGCAATTTTTCTTTCAAGTACCAACTGGAATTGCTCAGATGCCTCTTCTTCAATTCCATCATAAGCTTCTTCAAATAATTTCCAGAGATTCGCTTTTTTCTGCCAAGGCATAACACCGATTGACCCCGACTTTTCCAGCTTTTGTTGCAGATTTTTAGGTGAAAAATAATCTTTTATCGTGGATGAAAGCGCTTCTTGTATTGACATGCTTAATGCAAATTGATGCGCTTTTAAATCATCAAAGGATTCCTCTATTGCCTCCGCTAATGGGGTATAGGCCTGATGATAATCATCAGAAAGAATAAGTTGAGTAATAACATGCTCGGTTGTCGGCAAAAACTTTAAGGGATTATTGCGCGCAATACTAATAATGGTTTTATCGCCGACTCGAAAAACATCCTTTGTTTCTGCTCTTGATCGCAATAAATCCATTGTTCCTTGTAGTGAGGCTTGAAGAACTTGCCCAATAAGCCTAGCTGCTTCTTTTGTCGCTTCTACTTTAAATCTTTGCGTATCTATTCCTGCCGCTTTAAAAAGCTCTTCGAATAATAAATTTTCTTTTGCGCTAGACTCTATTTTTTCCTCTTTAACAGGGAGAGGTGGGGCTTTTATTGCTGGTGAATTATCACTTCTATCAATTTCTTCTCTCTTAGGAGGATCATTAGAAATTGTTTTTACATTGTTGTTATTATTATAATTACTATTATCTATACCAAAAATATCGTCAGATTGTTTATTTTCAAAGGGTGTAGAGGTATTTTTATCCTGTAGACTTTTTTCTTCAACATTTGGAGGAAATATTTCTTCTTGCTTTGAAGAGCTAGATTTCTCCTCGCTAAGTGATGGTTTTCTAAATATATCATTTTCTATATGATGCTCAGCATCAGTTTTTATTTCTTGGCTAGACTCAAAACTTTCTTCTTCCCAAAAGCTATCTTTTTTATTATTGATAGCAAAAATATCATCAGATTGCTTACTTTCAAAAGGTGAAGACTGGCTATTACCTTTTAATATTCCTTTCCCTCCAAAAATTTGAGTAAATCCCCCTTCCTCTTTAGCAGTCGTAGGTTTATCTTTATTTGAAGTTGCAAATGGATCATTTTGCCCTTCATCTTTTTTACTGGTATTAAAAGATGAATTGATCGGATTAGAATCCTTTGTTTGTGCAAGCTCTGAAGGAAAAGGAGGCGGAGAAGCCGCTTTCATAGGATTAACCTTTACAGCCGTATTGGTTTTTGGATTAACGGTTGTTGTAGTGTTTTTTACCAAAGGAGGAAGATCAATCGGTGTAGACGAGTCAAATGAAGAATCAACGGTTGGTTTTACATAGTTATCTTCATTTTCATATTTAGGACGAAAAACATCAGCAAAAGGATCATCAGCAGCAATAGCTGTTTCTGAAATACTATTTGAAGGGAATGAGGGGCTAGAGGTACTATGATTTGGAGAGAATAGATCATAAGATGAATCACCATCATCCACAGCCGATGATTCAACAAAATTAACTTGCAACTCATACTCACCCATCCGAATAATATCGTTGTTTTTTAACTCCTGACTGCTACCCTTTCCTATCGGAGTATTCGACTGATTGATAAAACATCCATTACTGCTTTTATCAATCAAGTAAAATTTTTCATTTTGAAAAATCACAGAGGCCTGCACCCTTGAAAGAAACTTCCTTTCATCAGCTAAACGCCAAGTATTCTCCTTGCTTCGACCTATATTGCCACCTTCTTGATCAAATAAGTGCTTTTCTTGGTAAGAAGGAGGATTTCCTCTGTGCTTTATAATGGATATTTGTAGCTTCATTTTATTTCTATCTAATAAAAAATAAATGAATACTACCTAGATAGCATCTAATTAACACTTAATTTTATCTTAATTTTGTACCACTACTTATTCTTTAATCACTTTTAAGGAATAAACCGATAACGTACTAAAGCATCAAACCAACGTTTTGCCATTTTCTCCTCACCTTGAGCATTAGGGTGTATTTTATCCTTTTGCATATCCGTATAAATGCTAAACCCTGAATACATATCAACGCTAAACACAGGTGAATTAGCATTATTCAACTTAATCGCTAATTGAGCCAATAGCTGATTTAAACGCGGTACAGCAGAATCCATTCTCATTGGAATAATTTTAGCCAATAATATTTTTATATGAGGGTTTCTAGCACGTAGTTTAATAATAATTTGCTCAATTTCATCACGTGTTGATGCAGGCGTTTGTTTTTGATAAATATCATTGGTTCCTAAATGAATTAGCGCAATATCAGGACGATAGCCTTTAATCCATTCATCCAAACCCCTCTCACCATTTGGCAAACCCTCTAAAATCTGATCCGCCCGCCAACCCGAATGCCCTTCGTTTTTCTCAGGAAAACGCTGTCCTTTATAGTCATCCCATTTTCGACTGCCATTACCTTTTTTAGTTTGACTACCAATAAACTCAACCCGCTTTCCTGCATCAACAAAGTGTTTCCATAAAGGATAA
>Ga0256832_1001782_pt1 | contig 14688 bp, 13 predicted proteins | sample 134614metaG_FD_190534 | JGI IMG/M metagenome (GOLD analysis project Ga0256832, IMG submission 190534) | Hydrothermal vent microbial communities from Lau Basin, Pacific Ocean - 134-614 | ecosystem: Environmental > Aquatic > Marine > Hydrothermal vents | place: Pacific Ocean: Lau Basin | collected...
AACGTTTTACTTCCCTTTTCCAGTCTTTTTTTATAGATTTTATATAATGTTTATCAAATTCGACAATATTTTTTTCTATAGCTTCTTTTTTTAGATAAGGTAGGTTTAAAAGAATTGTGGTATCTATACTCAATTTTAATTTTTTAATATTGTCTTTATATAGATCATCATTTGTTTCTTCCAATGCATAATTAAAAATTTGTTCAGCTTTCATTAAAAATTCAAGATTTAAAAATTTTGCATTTGGTGGCGTTTTAACGTAAAGAGGAATCGGGTTATTTTTAAAACTCTTATTCAGTAAGGAAAGATATTCTTTTATATATGGTGCTGCTTCTCCATAAAATTTATTGATAAACTCTCCCCTTAATTCATCTAAAGTTTTATTTGTTCCAAATAAATATTTAGAATAAATCCACGTATTCATATCAACCATATAACTTCCATATGTATCATAAGCCCCTTGTAAAAATATACCTTTAACCTGTGGATATTCTTTCAAAATTTTAATTGTTTCTACTGTTGGAGATAATACTGGAAATGGCATAGTATAATCTGAAAAATTCGTTATATAATGCCATATATATATATTGTCCGATAATTTTATCCATTTTTTGAAGTTTTTCCAAAAACTTTTATTATATCTATGATTTATAGGCTTTGATAAATCATTATCAATATCCGAAATGAAGATACCAACATTTTCAGGAAATTCTATTCCAACAGGTGCTTTAAAGCCAGATTTATACGCTGAAATAAAAAACTCAACATTTGGATATTTATTTTTTAACTTTTGTGCAATTTTCTTAACAAAAAGGAAATAAGGAGCCCCCTTTGATTTATACATTTTTATTAGCTGCCTACTTTTAAAAGATTTACAATAGCTTGATGTATCTTTATTTTGTAGAACTACTATTGTTTTTTTTGAAGTATCTATCTTACTTAAGAATTTTTCTAACTTTTTTATATAAATCTTAAAAAGTTTTGGGTTTGTATAATTTAGTTGTCCATTACATGAATACTTCGAAAAAAGTTTTCGAGACAATAACCTATCTGGTTTTAATAGATAAACAGGAATATAGTAAGAACTAAGATTTTTATTTGCTCTATGTCCTGTTCTTCCATTTAAATGATTTGCTTCGCTAAATTGAAAATCATCACTTTCCTTAACAAAAACTTCTCTAAACTTGAAATCAGGTTTTATTTCTTTACTGATTACAGATATATTTTTTATAGGACTTTCAGGATAATAAATAAAATCCTTTGAAAACCATTTTATCCCTAAATACTTTTCTAAAAAGTAATAAATACCATTTTCAAGACCTGCTTTATCGAATCCTGCAATAATAATATTATCTTTGTATTTTTTTATATAAAAACCTTGCGGTACATTTGCACATTTAATTGGGAATACTTCTGCAATTTTTGAACATTTTCCAACAACTATATATTTTTGATTATTCTTTACCTTCTTTGTTATTTTAAAATTTTCTAAATAATAAATGTCTAAATAATTGTCCAAAATCGAAGCAGGTTTTATACAATCTTTTTTATCCCCTAAAAATAGTATCTTGTATAAAGGTTTATCATCTTTTACCAAAGTTATTGCAAAAGAATTTAAAAAATATATGATGGAAAGAAATAAAATAAATACAGTTTTCTTAAACATACGATTTCTCCTGAGGTTATAATTTAGTAAATGAAGGTGGTTTATTTTATTTTAACATTAATATATGGTTTTTTGGCAGTTTTACGGCGGTATCTTTACGAACATAACATTTTAAAGAAAAAAAGATTACCTCTTCCTGTTATATCTATAGGAAATTTATCTGTTGGAGGTACTGGAAAAACACCGCTTACAATATTTACAGCCAAACAATTACAAAAGAAAAAACTTAAACCCTGTATTCTCTCACGGGGATATAAAAGAAAAACAGACGAAACTTTAGTCGTATCAGACGGAGAAAAAATTTTCGTTTCGTGGGAATATGCAGGTGATGAGCCTTACATAATGGCAAAAAGAGGAATTCCTGTCGTTGTAGGCAGGGAAAGGTATAAAGCAGGACTTTTGGCACTTGATACAATAAAGCCTGATCTGTTTATATTAGATGATGGATTTCAGCATTTTCAGTTGGAAAGGGATATTAATATACTGATTGTAGACAGCACAAATCCGTTCTGGAACGATTATCTTATTCCTTTAGGAAGATTGAGAGAACCAAGATCATTTTACAAATATGCTGATTTTTTTGTGATTACCAAACTATCAAATCTTACACAAAAACAAAAGGAAGCTTTTCTTAAAGAAGTTGAAAAGTTTAACAAACCTTACTTTATCGCAAATGAAAAACTGAGCGGTGTTATTGATAAAGATTTCAACAGATTTGATTTTTCTGTTCTTGAAGGAAAGGAGATTGTTGTGTTTGCAGGATTAGGAAACAATGAACAGTTTTTTAATACTGTTAAGAGATTATCAAAAGAGTACCACTTTAAAATAAAAGAGTTTATATCTTTTCCAGATCATTTTGATTATAAAGAGTTTGATTTACCAGAAGCTGACATATATTTAACCACAGAGAAAGATATTATTAAGATTGATAAAGAAAATGTTTTTGCAATTTTATACGATTTTGAACTTGACGATAAGTACATAAATAAAATTTGTGAGAAGATAAATTGTGTACATACGAATTCTTAGTAAGATTTATAAAGAAAATGCAACAAAATCCAGAGTTTTACAAAAATTATCCAGAGCTTAAAAAACTGGTCTCAGATGTTGGACTGGGATATTTCGAAAATTTATGTAAAGAAAATGGAAAAGAGCTGTCAAGTAATGATATTATTAAAAAAGCTTTATCCATTTACAAAGAAGAAACACAAAAATTTAAAGAAAAATACAAAAACATAAAATACAACAAAAATATAGAAAAAATTTTTAAGGAAGGTCAGTTATATGGAAATTAATAGAGAAGAAAAACATCCTTTTGATATAGTTCTTAAACTTATGATTAACGGGGAAATTGATCCGTGGAATGTGGATATTGTAGAACTTGCAGATAAATATCTGCAGGAAATAAAAAGGATGAATATTCCAGATCTTCGACTTGCTGCCAAAGCTTTGGCTGCAGCAGCACTTTTACTAAAGATGAAAGCAGATGCTTTAGATTTGGGGATAGAAGAGGAAGATAAAGAAGCTATTCACAGAAAAAGGGTATTCGGAATTAAGAGATTTTACACAATAGATGAAATAGCCCACGTTCTAAAAAAACATATTGCTCCGGTTATTCAGTTTAAAGCTAAAAAAACAAAAAAAAGAGGCCCTTACAAAAAGAGAAAAAAAGAACCACTTACAATACCTCTTTTTGAAAGTAAGTTAGAAGACACAATAGAAATATTAAAAGAAGAGTTCAAAGAGATAGATGAAATCATAAAGTTTTCAGAGATACAGCATCCAAACAAAGCACAGGTGTTTGTAGCCTTACTGTTCCTTAATTATGAAAACTATATAAATCTATATCAAGAAGAACATTTTGACGAACTTTATATAGAAAAAGCAGAGCAAAAGCTTGAAAAAACAGCTTAATTAATTTCGCTGACTTTTTCTTTTACGCTGATTTTTTTATTAAACTTCTGCTCAAGAATAACACAGGCATGTGTGTTTCTCATTTTACAGGCTTTTTCATAAAGTTTTTCAGCTTTATTTCTATCCTTTTTTACCACTTTTCCTTCAAAATACATAGCAGCAAGATTATTACATCCAGTTGAGTCGTTTAACTGGCAAGCCTTTTTGAAGATTTCATAAGCTTTTTTATCATCTTTTTTAGTTCCAAGACCATTTAGATAATGGTAACCTAGCATAGAACAACCATGACCGCTGTTTAGATCACACGCTTTTTTACTGAAATCAAACGCCTGTTTGTAATTTTTCACTTCAAAAGAATAAATACTCACTTTTATACAAGAAGTTTTTTTACCACTCTCACACTCTTTAATATACTGCTGTATCTGTGGAGGATTTTCTACTGCGAACGACTGCCCTATTAATAACCCAGCAGAAATTAATCCTAATACAACTTTTTTCATTTACTACCCTCCAGATATAAAATTATATATATTATACTTGAATATAATTTTAATAAGAAATAATGATAAAGCCTGTCCTTAAGGACAGGCTTTGTAGATTAATGTTTTGAAGATTTTTTTACAAATTCGTCCCAGTTCTCAGGGCCAAACGGTGAAATTTCTCTCAATCTTTGAATAACTTTAGGATATTCTTCAATGATGTAATCAATATCTTCTTCTGTATTCTCTCTACCTAAAGAAAAAACAATAGAACCGTTAGATTCTTCTGCACCTACGCCAACAGCAGCTAAAACGTGAGACTGCTTTAAAGCATAAGATACACAAGCAGAACCTGAGGCTGTATATGTTTTCTTAATATTTAACATAAGAAGCATAGCTTCACCTTCAATATACATAACGATTAATGAGAGGTGATTCGGTAATCTTTTTTCAGGATGACCTGTAAACTTGATATAAGGGATTCTTTCTTCGATTCCTTTTTTAAGTTTATCTCTTAAATATCTGAGTCTATTTACTCTATCATCCATTTCTTTTATAGCAAGCTCTGCAGCAGCACCCATTGCAACTATTCCAGGAACATTTTCAGTTCCAGCTCTTCTACCACCTTCTTGAATACCACCTTCGATTAAAGGTTTCAATCTAACACCTTTTTTAACATACAATCCACCAACACCTTTAGGTGCATAAAAATAATGTCCTGTGAAAGATGCCATATCAAGTCCCCAACCTTCAACATCAACCGGCATATGTCCAACTGCCGCTGCAATGTCAGAATGGAATACTGTTCTCGGATTTTTTTCTTTAACTGCAGCAACAAGTGCAGGCATATCTTGAATTGTTCCTATTTCTCTGTTTGCAAATCCAACTGATACCAAGATAGTATCTTCTCTAACTGCTTCAGCCAGTTTTTCAGGATCAATTATTCCGTATTCATCAGGCTCAACAGTCGTAACTTCGAAACCTTCTTTCTCTAATGTTTTGGCAGAATGTAAAACAGAATGATGTTCAAGTGCAGATACTACAATGTGTTTCCCTCTTCTTGTTATACCGGGAGCTTTTGCAAATCCTTTTATAGCAAGGTTGTTTGCTTCAATAGCACCTGATGTGAAAACTATTTCTTCAGGTTGTCCCACATTTAAAAGTTCTGCAACCTGTTCTCTGGCTTTATTTATCGCTTTTTTAGCTTCAACACCTAATGTGTGTAATGAAGTTGGATTTCCAAATTTTTCTTGAAAATAAGGCATCATAGCTTCCATAGCTTCATCAGCTACAGGAGTTGTTGCCAAGTGGTCTACATAAACGATCCCTCTTTTTTCTAACATATTTTAAACCTCCTATTGACTTAACTTTTTAATTAAATTTTGTGCAGCTTCAATAAATGCTTTTGCTGATTCTGAATCTGGTTTTGCTAAAACTATTGGAATTCCTAAATCTGCAAATTCAGCAACTTTAGGCTCTATAGGGATTTTTGATAAAACATCAGTTCCATACTGTTTAGCAATTTCCTCTGTTCTGCTTTTTCCAAAGATTTCATACTTTTTACCATTGTCAGGACAAACAAAATAAGACATATTTTCAACAATTCCTAAAATAGGAATTTCCACTTCATTAAACATCTGAATTCCTTTTTTTACGTCGATTAATGCAACATCTTGAGGTGTTGTAACAATAACAGCTCCATCAATCTCTGCAGTTTGCCCGAGTGTGATCTGAACATCACCTGTTCCAGGTGGTAAATCAATTATAAGGAAATCCAATCCTTCATCACCCCAGTCTATATCAAATAAAAACTGACTTAACGCTTTAAATAAAACTGGACCTCTCCATATTACAGGAGTATCCTCTGAAGGAAGTAATAAACCTATAGACATCAGCTTTATTCCGTGACTCTCTGGAGCTATTAAAATATTTCCTTCTTTTGCAGTCACTTGCTTATCTTTTGCACCTAGCATCGTTGGACCAGATGGTCCGTACATATCTGCATCTAAATATCCAACGTTATATCCCATTTTCTTTAATGCAGCTGCAAGATTAACTGCTACAGTAGATTTTCCAACTCCACCTTTACCTGAGGCAACTGCTATAACCTTTTTAACATTTGGTATTCTTCTTTTGTTTTCAAATGGGTTTTCTTGTGGTGGTGGTGTTGGAGCTTGTTGTTGTTGTTTTGGTGGTTCTGATGTGAATTCTACTTTTACTTCTTTTGCTCCTACAGATTTTAATGCTTCTTCTGCTTTTTGTTGTAAAAATTCATAATACTTTTCACTTGGTGAAAATAGTAGTATTTCTACATTTTCCCCTTCTATTTTTAGATCTCTCAATAAATCAGCCAGCGAAAAACTTACACCGATCTCATCAAGAGTAGTTCTTTTGAGAGTATCCATTACACCTTGTAATGCCATAAATTGCCTCCTGTGATTATTATCCTTGTTTTATAATGATAAAGTAATGAAAATTATATGCTATGATTGGTATCATACCTGCAAATTTCACTTCATTTTTATAAAATAAAGATTATATTAATGAAAAATTTACGAAAAGAAATAAAAAGAAATAGAGGAGATTAAAATATATGGTTTTTAGCTTGAACTGGAATAAGTTAATAGATTTCCTAACAAAAATACTATTAATTTTATCATTTTCATTTGCTTTAGCTATTACTATAAATGCTTTCATATCATACAAATTTTTTGATCTAAACAAATCTGTAAAACTAAAACGAATCCAACAAAAAAAAGAAAAGCAATTAAATTATAGTTATATAAACTATATCTTTCAAAAATTTCAACCTATTAAAGTTGAGAAAGTAACAAAAGAAGGAAAAAATACTATACAGGTTACACCTGAAGAGCTTAATCTAAAAATCAAACTTATTGGAACGGCTATTTCTTATAAAGAAAAAGTTGCATTTATTCAAGATAAAGAAGGTTTAAAAATAATAAAACCTGGTGATAAATTAGGAAAATTCAAAGTTAAAACTATAGATAGATATTCAATAACTCTAACAGATGGAACAAACAACTACTATATTCCTTTAACCATAGGTTCATCCTCTAATTTAAAAGCCTCAAGGAGAAGTTATTCTGAGATTCCAAAACCTCGGGCAGTTTCACAACCTCAAGAAAGTAATCATTATGAAATAAGTAAAAGAGAAGTTGAAAAACAAACAGCAGATTTAGGTAAATTATTAAGATATGTAAGAATAGTTCCAGTTGTTAAAAATGGGGAAACAAAAGGATACAAATTTGCTTATGTTAGTCCAAGAAGTATTCTTTATAAATATGGGTTACGGTCAGGAGATATAATAGTTAGTGTAAATGGGATGCCAGTAAGAACTGCAGAAGAAGCTTTTAAAATATATAATATGTTAAGAAACGAAAAAAATATAAGATTAGAAGTAGAAAGAAGAGGTGAAAGAAAAGTAATCACCTATGAAATCAAATAAAAGGGGAAAGATATGGAAAAAAGAAAACTTTTTAGGGTGGTAGCTCTTTTTATAGCAATTTTTATACTTAGTAATTCTACTTTTGCAGCACAACCAAGCTTACAAGATATGATAAAACAAGCCCGTTTTTTCAAAAAAAGAGGTAGAGTTTTACTTAATTTCGAAAAAATAGATCTGAAACTTCTCAGCTATTTTATGGCTGAATTAACAGGAAAAAATATTGTTTTAGATCCAAAAATAAGAGGAAGTGTATCCCTTATTTTCTCAAAACCAATTTCAATTAAAAGTGCATGGGCTGTATATACTGCAATTTTAAAATCTAAAAATTACAGTGTAATTGAAAAAAGAGGATATGTAGAAGTTGTTCCAGAAGGGATTTCAAGAAAAACCACTCCACCTATTGAGCCAGCAGGTCAAAGTGATAATCTCATAACTTATGTTTATGAATTAAAAAATGCACAGTTAAACGCAGCTTTAACTGTACTGAGAGGGCTGAAATCAACCAGAGGAAATGTATTAGCATACACACCTTCTCAAACGCTAATCATTACAGATTTTTCATCTAACGTTCAGGTTATGAAAAAAGTTATTTCCCTAATAGACTCTGTTTCTTCAGAAGAAACAGTAAAAGTTTTCCAGCTTAAAAATACAAGCAGTCAAGAAGTAGCTTCCGCTTTAAATGTAGTATTTTCTGATTTAAGTAGAAAAGGAATATTCTTTAAAGTTTTCAGCATAAAATCACAAAACAGTTTACTTGTAAAAACACAAAAAAAATATATAGATCAAGTTGCAAATCTTATAAAACTTTTAGATGTTGAAACAGGAGCGAAAACATACAGAACATTTTGGACTGTGGATCTACAAAATTCAAAAGCTGAAGATATAGCAAATGTTTTAAACAAACTTTTAGAAAATATTCAACTCGTTCAAGTTGAAGAATCAAAAACACCTCATGCTTCCAAAAGTAAAAAGGCTAAAAAACCTTCTATTAGAACTATAGCTTCTCCAAGAACATCAAAAACAGATAAACCAAAAGTTATAGCAGAAAAATCAACTAATACTCTAATCATTTATGCTAATAATGCAGAATACAAAGCAATAAAAAACCTTGTGGATAATTTAGATAGAAGGAGAAAACAGGTTCTTGTTAGCGCTTTAATTACAGAGGTTTCTGAAGATAAATTAAGAGAAATAGGTGTAAGATGGCAGGCCCTTGGAACACAAGGAGGTGCTGCGTTTAGAGGTGGATTATCTAAAGAAGACTTTTATGCTTCTACAAAAAGTTCTGGATTTATTGCAGGAGTATTGAGTACTGCAGGCAGGACAATTGAAATAGGCGGACAGAATTTATTCTTCCCTGATTTACTTTTCTTAATGTCACTTATTGAAAGAGGTTCTGGATTTAATATTATTTCTTCTCCGAAAATCCTGACTATGGACAATCAGGAAGCAACCATAAATGTGGCACAAGTTGTTCCTTTTGCAGAATCAACAAAGTTCGATGTAAATGGAAATCCTATTATCACTTACGATTATAAAGAAGTGGGATTGAAATTAAAAGTAACTCCACACATAAGTAAAAAAGATGTTGTATTAGAATTACATCAAGAAATTAACGAAGTCGTTAAGTTAGAAAAACTTCAGTTGGGCCAGCTATCATACACAGTACCAACAACATCTAAAAGAGAACTGGACACAGTTATAACAGTTCAGAACGGAAAAACAGTCGTTTTAGGTGGGCTGATTTCTCAAAAAACAGTTAAATCTATGGAAGGTATTCCTTTAATATCTAAAGCTCCAATTATCGGTAATCTTTTTAAATACAGATCTAACCAGTTTACAAAGACCAACTTATTTGTTTTTATAACTCCTTTTATTATTAATTCACCTGAAGATTTAAGCAAAATTACAGAACTACATAAAAGATTAAGCCAAAATTTAGACAAAAAAGTTAAAAAGGTTGAAAAAAAGAAAAAAGCAAATATTATGGAACAGTATAATAAATTTATTGGTAGGTGAGAACTATTAAAGATATAGAACTTTCTTTAGACTTTATAAAAAAGAATAAGATATTACCTGCTGAAGAAAATAAATTTTATATAACAAGGGAAACGCCTTTTTATGCCATTGAAGATTTAAGATTTTTGTATGGAATCACGCCTGAGACTATATTAATAGATGAAAAAGAGTTTAATGAAAAGTTAGAAGAATACATTTCTAATCTTGAAAGTAAATTAGAAGAAATTGAGGAAGAAGAAACAGAATCCCTTGAAGACATCCTTGAAGGTTCTGATGCTCCTGTTATTCAACTTCTAAACTCAACATTTTTAAAAGCAGTAAGAGCAAATGCCAGTGATATTCATTTTGAACCATTTAGCGATTATGTAGAAATAAGATTTAGAATGGACGGAGTTCTTCACGAGATAAACAAACTGCCTAAAGGTGGATATGAATCTGTAGTGTCAAGAATAAAAGTTATGGCAAAACTGAATGTTGCAGAAAAAAGACTACCACAGGACGGAAGAATAAGAATAAAAATCGGCGATAAAGAGATGGATTTAAGGGTCTCAACCCTCCCAACAGTTTTCGGTGAAAGAATCGTTATAAGACTTTTAGATAAATCAAACAAGATACTTTCTCTTCGAGAACTCGGATTGTTAGAAGACGATTTAAGAAAATTTGAAAATATGATTTCCAAACCTTACGGTTTGATACTTGTAACAGGGCCAACTGGTTCAGGTAAATCAACAACACTTTATGCTTCTCTCTTAAAACTAAAATCACCACGAAAAAACATATTAACAATTGAAGATCCTGTAGAATATCAAATAGATGGAATTAGCCAGATTCAGGTAAATCCAAAAATAAACCTTACATTTGCAAACGGTTTAAGAAGTATCCTCAGACAAGATCCAGATATCGTAATGGTTGGTGAGATTAGAGATAGGGAAACTGCAGAAATAGCAATCCACGCTTCCATGACAGGTCATCTTGTTTTATCAACACTGCATACAAATGATGCACCTTCTGCAGTTACAAGGCTTGTGGATATGGGTGTAGAATCATTTTTAGTTGCTTCTTCTTTGGAAGGTGTGATAGCACAAAGATTAGTAAGAAGAATATGTCCAAACTGTAAAACAGAACATAAAATAACAGAAGAAGAAAAAGATTTTATAGAGAGATTTTCTGGTGAAAAATTACCTGACGATACAGTTTTGTATAAAGGAACAGGATGTGAACAATGTTTTAATACTGGATATAAAGGAAGAATAGCTATCTACGAAATAATGGAAGTTGATGAAGAAATGAGATCTGTAATATCAAAAAATCCTGAAAGTATGGCAGTAAAACAAAAAGCTCTGGAAAAAGGAATGAAAACTTTAGTAAAAGATGGCGTCCAAAAAGCCTTAAAAGGTATAACAACAATAGAAGAAGTATTACAGGCTACAAAGGTTTAAAATATGCCTTTATTCAGATACAAAGCGTATAACGAAAAAGGAAAGGAGATCAGTGGGACTATAGACGCTTCTTCTATACAACACGCAAAGAAACTTCTCCAGAGCAAGAACCTTCTTCCTTATGAAATAGTTCCAGCGAAATCCTCCAGGAAAAAGTCAATACTCTCTATTGAAATTTTCGGAAAGAAAAAAATTCCAGACGAAGAGCTGGCACTTCTCCTTTATGAAATAGGACTTCTTTTAGAAAAAAATGTAAATATCACCGAAATTTTAGATATTCTTTCAAAACAGATGGAAAATGAAAAAATAAAAGATGCCCTGCTAACTGCAAAAACACTTATAAAAGAAGGTAAAAGCATAGCTGATGCCTTTAAAGAAACTGGAATATTTCCTGAGTTTCTTATTGAGATGATAAGAGCAGGGGAAACTTCAGGAGCATTAGACAAAATATTTTTATCTGCCTCTGACTTTTTGCAAAAACAGAATGATTTTAAAAAAGAAGTTGTATCTTCGTTAATATATCCATCAATTGTTATATTAGTCGGTTTCTTAGCAATGATAGTAATTATGACGGTTGTTGTTCCAACGATTACAAAAATTTATGCACAGTTCGGAAAAGAACTTCCGACAAGCACAAAATTGGTTATAGGATTTGCAAACATAACTTCATTTTTTCTAAAAATTTCTCCTATTCTTATCATCGCAGGAATTTTTGCAAAAATGAAATATATAAAAAAAGAACATATAGACAAATTAAAACTTAAGATTCCATTTTTTAAAAAAGTTTATTTATACACAATTTATTCAACTTGGGCTAAAACACTTAGTCTACTCCTTAAAGGTGGGTTGACCCTTGATGAAGCCCTGAGAATAGCGAATAAAACTGTTAATAATAAAATATTTGTGGAAAAACTGAACGCAGTTGTTGAAGATATAAAAAAAGGAAAGAAATTTTCAACTTCTTTAAAAGAAAAAGAGATTTTGCCTGAAAATGCAATCCAGTTGATTATTCTAGGTGAAGAGACAGGTCAGTTAGATGATATGGTCGAACTAATTTCTAACATTTATAAAAAACAGACAGAAAGGCTTTTAGGAATTTTCCTCAGTTATTTAGAACCTGCAACGATAATCATTCTTGCAGGGGTGATTGGATTCTTCGTGTTTGCCACTTTACTTCCGATATTTAACATCTCAGTCAAGTAATCAAAAAGATTTTGCAATATTTACCATTACGATTGCAAAAACTACACCTAAAATAAAAGCAATTAACGAAAGAATTATTGTGGTTGTTCTTTGAATCTCTTTGTCAGAATTTTCAATAATGTAGTTGTTTTCTCTGGTTAGCATAACTTTCAGCATTTTTGGATCAATATGGTGCTCAATCTCATTTGTCTCAAGATTTATCGTGGCAACGTCTTTCCATCCTTCTTCCGTTTCAAAGTAAATGGAAATTTTAAGATGATCGCCTTCCAAAACACCTCTTATTTTATAAAAGTCATAAAATTCTAAAAGCTCCTGTCTAAAATTTTCACCTACAACTGTAAGTAAAGTATTCTTTATCTTGGTTTCAATACTATCTCCAACCAAGATATGTTTTATTTCTTTCATAATGAGACTCGTTATTTTGTTTTAACACCAAATTTTTTCCTCTTTGCATTTACAAATTTTTTAACTTCTTTCCAGCTTTTTGTATTTAAAATATTTTTCTTTGTAGCCCATCCTCTTCTTGCCAGAGAAACACCTATTTCCATATATGCAAAATTTCCTAAATTATGGCTGTCTGTACTGATAACCATCATCACATCTTCTTCAACACACTTTCTTATCCATTTGTCATTAAGATCCATTCTTCTTGGCTGAGAGTTTATTTCAAGTGCAGTTCCTGTTTCTTTTGCAGCTTTTATAACTTTATCCATATCAACAGGATATGGCTCCCTTGATCCAATTATCCTTCCTGTCGGATGTCCTATACATGTAACATAAGGATTTTCCATTGCCTTTATTATTCTTTCTGTGTTGTCCATCGAAAAATGTGTATGGACGGAAGCTACCACCCAATCAAGCCGAGAAAGAGCTTCATCAGAAAGGTCTAAACTCCCATCAACAAGTATATCCACTTCTATTCCTTTCTTTAAAAAATCTAAACCGTACATCTTATTAATCAGTTCAATTTCCTTGATCTCTTCAATTAACTTTTGTTCATCCAATCCGTGGGCAACCCGAACCGATTTTGAATGGTCTGTAATTACAATGTATTCATATTTATAATTATTTCTAACAAACTCATAGATATCTTTAATAGAATTTGCTCCGTCTGTCCATGTTGAATGAACATGCATGTCACCTTTTATATCTTTAAGCTCAACAAGTTTTGGAATTTTATGCTCCAATGCCAGCTCAATTTCTCCAGTATCTTCTCTCATTTCAGGTGGAACCCATTGCATACCAACAGATTCATAAACACTTTTCTCGGTCTCTCCTGCTATTTTTTCTTCCGTATCAACTTTATACACACCGTATTCGTTAATCTTTAGACCTTTTTCTTTTGCAATTTCTCTTAAATGTACATTATGTTGTTTTGATCCTGTAAAATACTGAAGGGCGGCTCCCCATTCGTCATCTTTAAAAATTCTTAAGTCAACCTGTCTTTCGTTATCATCAATTTTGAGAATTACACTTGATTTTTTAGGTCCTTTTACCAAAATCTCTTCTACATTTGGTAAAGATGTAAAGTAATCCATTATCTTCATTCTGTTTTCATCATCGGCTATTACTAATATGTCTATATCTCCAATGGTCTCTTTTCTCCTTCTAACACTTCCTACAACTTCTATTTTTTTAACTTCTTTAAGTTTTTTTATCTCATTTACAAGAGATTTAGATAGCTGAAGGGCATCCCATAGAAGTATTCTTCTCTTTGATATTTCATACATCTGGAGACCTTTCAGCATATTTTCAACTTTTTTAGGGCCAAAACCTGGTAATTGTTCTATCCTTCCGTCTTTAAGCGCTTTTATAAGTTCTTCTTTTGTGGATATTCCTAAATCTTCATATATTCTTTTTAACGTTTTAGGGCCGAATCCTGGCAAATCTATTAGCTCTATGAAATCTTCAGGAACTTTTTTCTTCAGTTCTTCATATTTTTGAATTTTTCCTGTCTTAATATACTCTTCGATTTTTAAAAGTGTGCTTGGCCCTATTCCTCTTATTTTATAGATCTTACCTGTTTCTATATAATGCCTTATGTCATCAGGAAGAGATTCTATTATCTGTGCAGCCCGATGGTAGGCAAGAGCCCTATATTTATCATCTAAAAACTCATAAATGGCTGCCATTTTCTTAAAAATGTTTGCTATTTCTTTATTAATATTCTGATACATATCTTTCCCTCTAACTAATTACATTTTAATTTAATATTCAAACTCCCAATATATGGTTGGTAATACACCATATTTATCATAAACTTCCCATTCTAATTCATTTAACTTTTCTAATATTTTGTATCTATCTTTAATGTTTTTAGGTTTAATCTTTAATCCAATATCAGCATCTACATCTTCAGGTATATTTATGATTTCCGCACTTTCAATTTCCTGTATATTTCCTATTTTCTCTAAAAGCTCTCCTATATATTGAATTTCTTTAACAATTGCCATCTTTTATTACCTCATCAAAATATTGGAAAATTTTTAGCAACTTATTTTT
>Ga0256832_1001783_pt1 | contig 14682 bp, 12 predicted proteins | sample 134614metaG_FD_190534 | JGI IMG/M metagenome (GOLD analysis project Ga0256832, IMG submission 190534) | Hydrothermal vent microbial communities from Lau Basin, Pacific Ocean - 134-614 | ecosystem: Environmental > Aquatic > Marine > Hydrothermal vents | place: Pacific Ocean: Lau Basin | collected...
TGTCTGTTGTCTGTTAGGATCGGGGTGCTGACGTAAGGAAGACCCCCGAGCCGGCCGGATTTGAACAGTTGTCGGTTGTCGGTTGGTGAAATCGGGGAAATCGGCGGAATCGGCGGAATCGGCGGAATCGGTTGGATCGGTTGGATCGGGGGAATCGGTAAAATCGGAGGTCATTTTCCACGCGATGCGAAGCGAGCGTAAAATCACATTAGAACGCGAAGCGTTCCACATTAGAGCCGCAGGCTCCACATTAGACGCGAAGCGTCCACATTCCACCTCACTTCACAAAGCGAATTTCCAAAGTATAATCTCCTTCCGTCAGCCCGTCGGCGCCGGCTACGCCTACGATGACTTTGTAGGGGTTGCGCAGAGCGAGGATATGGCGGACGGTGCGGGTGTGATTTTGGGTTTTTCCGCGGTAGGGGCGGTCCCATTTGTAGTCGGCTTCACAGCGCACGCAGGAGGGGAGGTCGGGTACGACGGATTCGCGGGTAGTGCCTATTTCGTAGGCATAGAGGCTGAAGTTGTCTTTGCGATTGGCAGGGATGACCGTGATCTCCACTTCGGAATAGGCCGGCAGCATAAATTCATAAAGGACGTGATTGCCCGTAAATTTGTGTGCCTGGGTGCCGGGGAAACAGGCTACGGAGCTGTTCCAGGCCCAGGAGAGGTCGGGCATGAGCTCGCCTTGAGAGAGGTTTCCTTCGATGCGGAAGACTTCGCCCTTCTTGGGTTCAATTTTGATGGGTTCCAACTGCTCTTTTTGCACGAAAGAAGTGAAGAGCAAAACACAGAAAAGAATGGTCAGGTTTTTCATGGAAAGGTTTTTTAAGGGTTAACACATGCAAAAGATAACGCCTTTTGCTTACTGTTTAATATGCACATCCCTTTGCGGGAAAGGAATCTCCACACCGTGCTCAATAAATTTTTTGTTGATGGTCTTGCGGATATCGCTTTTGATGCGTTCGATGCGAAAGAGTTTCTGACTGAAAAAGAGCAGTTCGAATTGCAGCGCCGAGTCGCCAAAGTCCGTAAACCATACGTCAATCAGGGCTTCATTGGTAACGTCGGGATGTTCCAGAGCGCTTTCTTTGAGCAGGCGTATGACCAAGTCCACATCGCTGCCATAGGCCACACCTACGCGGATGCGGAAACGCACTTTTTTAGATTGATGGCTCCAGTTGACCAGCCTGCTGGTCGTAATGATGGAGTTGGGAATGATGTCCACGATATTGTCGCGATTGATGCCGATGGAAGTTCGCAAACCGATTTTTTGAATCATAATGATGTCATCTTCCACTTCTAAGATGTCTCCCACTTTGACACTGCCCTCGGCCAACAGGATAAAGCCACATACGATGTCGTTAAAAGTTTGCTGCAAACCCATGCCTACACCCACCAGGAGCGCTGCCGAACCCGCCAAAAGCACCGTAACTTTGACGCCCACAGTCTCCAGCATAATGGAGATGGAGACCACCCAAAGCACATAGCGAATGATCTGAAAAACCGACCACAGGCTGCCTTCATCCATGGATTTCAGGCTGCGGGCATTGTACAGCGCCTTTTTGATGATCCAGAGCAGGGCTTTGGTGGAAAAGAAGATCAGTACAAGCGTCAATAAAGTGCCCACAGAAAAGACATAGTCTCCTATGTGCAGCAGCTCATAGCTCAGAAAGTCTTCGAGGTATTGCAAAAAGTTATCCATAAGGCTGCTTTTAGTCGGGGAAAAAGCCGACGAACACCGGACGGAAAATACGCCGGCCGAAAGATAACCATATTTTTTGGCGAAAAAACAAAATCGCCTTACTTTAGCTCCCCGAAAGCGCGATTAAGCAAATCACTTCTTCATGTGCAAAACCAAAACGATTATGGAAATTGACATAACCAATGTTTTAGACGCCGCCAAAGAGAGCTTTGACAACAGCATAGAGCATCTCAAACACGAGCTGGCTAAAATACGCACGGGCAAGGCTTCTCCGGCTATGCTCAATGGCTTGATGGTAGAGTACTACGGCACACCTACGCCCCTGAATCAGGTCGCCAATGTATCTCTGGCCGACAGCCGCACCATCGCCATACAGCCCTGGGAGAAGAGCATGCTTCCCGTCATCGAAAAGGCCATCTTTGAAGCCAACCTCGGCTTTACACCTATGAACGACGGGGAGTTCATTCGCATCAACATCCCGCCGCTTACCGAGGAGCGCCGCAAAGAATTGGTCAAGCAGGCTCATCATTACGGAGAAGAAGCCCGCATCAGCCTGCGCACTACGCGCCATAAGGCCTTAGACATCGTCAAAAAAGCCGTCAAAGACGGTTATCCCGAAGATGAGGGCAAGCGCATGGATGCCAAAATTGAAGACCTGGTCAAAGAGTACGCCAACAAGGTGCAGGCTCTGGTCGAAGCCAAAGAGAAAGACATCATGACCATATAGCCCGCAGGCTTAAGCCTGGGGCTGCTTCTCACTTTTTCTCCATAAAAACGATGGGGCAGATCATTTCTTCGAGGGAAATGCCTCCGTGCTGGAAGGTGTTTTTATAGTAATTGTGGTAGTGGTTGTAGTTGTTGGGGTAGAGAAAGAAGATGTCTTCTTTGGCAAAGATAAAGGTGGAGCTGATGTTCGGGCGCGGGAGGCCGGCTTTGTGCGGGTCTTTGATGGCGAGGACATCGCCTTGCTCGTATTGCAAATTTCGGCCCACCTTATAGCGCAGGTTGGTCGTCGTCTCGCGATCACCAATGACACGAGAGGGAGTGTTCACCCGGATGGTACCGTGATCGGTGATAAAGATGAGTTGAAAATCCCTTTGCTCAGCCACGGATTGCAGGGAAGCCCATAGAGGCGAGTTGCTAAACCAGGAGCGCGTCAGGGAGCGGTAGGCCTTTTCATCTCCGGCCAGTTCTTTGAGCACTTCCATTTCCGTGCGGGCATGCGAGAGCATGTCTATGAAATTATAGACCACAACCGTGAGCTCGTTGTTGAGATAGTTGATGAGGTTATTCTGCAGCTCTTTGGCGTGGGCCACATTGGTTACCTTGTGGTAAGAGAACTTGATGGGAGTACGGAAAACCCGACGAATTTGCTGGTCCAGCAATTCCTCTTCGTATTGATTTTTGCCGCCTTTTTCATTGTCGTTCAGCCACCAATCGGGGAAGCGCTTTTGGATGTCGAGCGGCATCATGCCGGCGAAAATGGCATTCCGGCTATACTGCGTAGTCGTCGGCAAAATGCTATAGAAATAATCTTCCTCCACCACCCTGAAAACATCCGAGATGATGGGCTCAATGGCTTTCCACTGATCATAGCGCAGATTGTCGAGCAGAACGACTATGGTGGGCTTGTCCTTGCTCAGGCGCGGAAAGACCCGCTGCAGCAAGAGACCGTTTGACATCACGGGCGCGGCCTCTGTGCCGGCTATCCAATCGAGATAATTTCGCTCAATAAAGCGGGAAAAGGCAGCATTGGCTTCCTGCTTTTGCATGGAGAGGATATCCCACATCTCGGTAGAATCCGACTGGTCAATCTTGAGCTCCCAATTGATGATTTTGCGATAGACCTCCACCCACTGCTCAAAATCCAGGCCGCTGTTGATCTCCATCATCAACTGGCGAAACTCCTGCTGATAGTCCATGTTGGTCTTCTCGCGGATGAGTCGCTTGTTGTCTATGATTTTTTTGAGCGTCAGCAACAATTGAGTGGGCTTCACCGGCTTGATCAGGTAATCGGTAATCTCAGCACCCAGGGCGCTTTCCATGACATCCTCGGCCTCATTCTTGGTAACCATGACTACCGGCAAAGTCGGCTGCAACTGCTTGATCTTCTCCAGCGTTTCCAGGCCCGGTCCGGGCATAGACTCGTCGAGGAAGACCACTTCGATGTTTTTGTCCTCTTTGCACACATCCACGGCATCGTAACCCGAAGTTACGGTAATCACTTCATAGCCTTTCTTTTCCAAAAAGAGGAGTTGGGGTTTGAGCAAGTCAATTTCGTCGTCGGCCCAAAGTATTTTGATCTTATCCATAGGTTTTGTCTGCAAGGTACTTGTTGAGATTCTACAGCCCCGTCAACGACAAGGCCGAATATATAACCGCAAAGATAGGGCTTTTGTTATCCGGAGAAAATACTATCTTAGCAGCAGGTGTAAAACCCCTTTAAAGAATGAGAATAGAAGACATCATCCAACAGGCCGAAGGGAGAAAACTGGAATTCAAGCGTGAAGTTCCCAAAGGCCTGGACATTTGCAAAACGGCCATCGCCTTTGCCAACGATGCGGGGGGTACCATTTTCATTGGTATAAACGACAAACCCAGGAAAATTACAGGCATAGATGCAGAGCAACTCATCCCCCTGGAAGAACAAATCAGCAATAAAATTCACGACAATTGCAGCCCCATCATTCTTCCCGAAATTGTATTCCTGAAACACCGGGACAAACACGTCATAGCTGTAAAAATTTACAAAGGGAGCAACCCTCCCTATTACCTCAAGGGAAAAGGCAAAGACAAAGGTACGTACATTCGCGTCGGTTCTTCAAACCGTTTAGCCAACCAAGACATCATCGAAGAACTCGAGCGGCTCAAGAGCAACATTTCCTTCGACGGTCTTCCTGTCTTTTTAAAGGAGGTAAAGGATTTGAACATCCATTCCCTGAAAGAACAATTTGAACAAACCACAGGTGAAACGCTGGATGAAGTTACCCTGGCAAAACTCGGTCTGACTAAGACAGAGCAGGGGGTTAAGTTTCCCACCCATGCACTGGTATTGTTGTCAGATGACCCCTTAAAATCTCAACTATTCCCATACGCAAAAATAGAATGTGCCAAATTTAAAGGAACAACTCCCGGCAATTTCATAGATCAAAAAAGCATTCAGGGTCCTTTAAGTTTACAGGCTGAGCAGGCCTATCAATTTGTCTTACGCCATATTTCGCAAGGTGCAGCATATCAGGGAGTCTATCGAAAAGATCGCTGGGAGTACCCCGTCATTGCCATCAGAGAAGCCATCCGCAATGCTGTCATCCACAGGGATTACTCTTTAAGAGGGCAGGACATCAAAATTGCCATTTTCGACGACAAGATAGAAATCAGCAGCCCGGGGAAACTGCTCCCTACGGTAGATTTCAACGACATGGAAGCCGGCCAATCAGACATACGAAACAAAGTACTGGCCCCTGTGTTCAAAAAACTGGGCATCATCGAACAATGGGGCAATGGCCTCCAACTCATAGCCAATGCCCTGAAGGATTATCCCGAAATCAAACTCGCCTGGAAAGAACCGGGCTTAAACTTCAGGCTGTCCTTCATCAAAAAATACCATGACGAAGCAAGCCCGACAACTTATGCGAGTTCAGCCTCAAAGCAAACTGAAAGCCCAAAAGACAGCAGCGTCGGAGAACCGGCCGTCCATTATGGCAGTCCCACCCCTGCGAATCCATTTCAAAATGGCTTTGCGAACGATTACGAACGATTAGACGTCTCTCACGAACGATTTCGAACGATTACGAACGATTACGGGCAGCTCAACAGGGAAGAAAGGGCCATTCTTCAGTACCTGCTCAAACACGGAAAAATATCGCGAAGAGAGGCCACCCGCCTGACGGGTTACAAAGACACCAAAACCTATGAGATGCTGACGGGGCTCGTCGAGGCCAGGCTTCTCAAAAGGGAGGGAAAAGGTCGAAGTACTTACTATATCCTTTCCGAACAACTTTTGAAGTAGCAAAAAACGGGCTTTCGCCCGTTTTTTACTTCTGCCCGTTGGTAGCGCCTTTTTTCTCTGCCTCTTTGGCCAGGTTTTCCTGTTCCGTTTGCTTGGGCTCGGCGGTACCGAGGATGGCGGCTTTGATTTTGGCTTCCATTTCCAGGGCCACTTCCGGATTGTCTCTGAGAAACTGCTTGGCGGCTTCGCGTCCCTGGGCGATTTTGACACCTCCGTAGGAGTACCAGGCTCCGCTTTTCTGGATGATGTCGTAATCCACGCCGAGGTCAACGATTTCGCCGGCTTTGGAGATACCCTCGCCGTACATGATATCGAACTCTGCCACGCGGAAGGGCGGCGCCATTTTATTCTTGACGACCTTCACTTTGACGTGATTGCCGATCACATTGCCTTCCTTGTCTTTGAGTGCAGCTCCGGAGCGACGGATGTCGAGGCGCATGGAGGCGTAGAATTTCAGGGCATTACCGCCTGTAGTCGTTTCGGGATTGCCAAAAACGACGCCGATTTTTTCGCGCAGCTGGTTGATGAAAATGCAGCAGGCGCCTGTGCGGCCGATGGTACCCGTCAGTTTACGCATGGCCTGAGACATCAGGCGGGCTTGGAGGCCCATTTTGGAATCGCCCATTTCGCCTTCGATCTCGGCCCGTGGCACGAGGGCGGCTACGGAGTCAATGACGATGATGTCTATGGCTCCGGAGCGGATGAGGTTTTCGGTAATTTCCAGGGCTTGTTCTCCATTGTCGGGCTGGGCGATGAAGAGGTTGTCGGTATCTACGCCGAGGGCTTCGGCATAGGAGCGATCGAAGGCGTGCTCTGCGTCTATAAAGGCAGCCAGGCCGCCCTGCTTTTGGCACTCGGCAATGGCATGTATCGCCAGGGTGGTTTTACCCGAAGACTCCGGCCCGAAGATTTCCACCACGCGCCCGCGCGGGAATCCATTGATGCCCAGGGCTATATCCAGGCCCAAAGAGCCCGTGGGGATGGCATCGCTGACATCTGCTACTTTGGCATCTCCAAGACGCATAACGGCGCCTTTGCCATAGGTTTTTTCCAATCTGCTCACCGTTTCGAGCAGCGCTTTCATTTTGGCATCTCTATCTTGTGACATAGCTTCAATTTTTTCAGTGGCATACCGCGTGCCGCTGTCGTTAAAAAATACGCCCTTTTCACAGCTCAAAGCGGGGCTTTCACCTTTGTGCTCCGGCCATGGGGCCTCCTCAGTTTCAAACTGCTTCAGGCATCATTGCGCCGCAAAGATAAACCTTTTTGTTGAAAAACCAAAAATTTTTCAAACAAAAAGTTTTTTATGGGTCAAAAAAAGCCCTTAACAGACGTGGTAAGGTCCATTAAGGGCTGCCGGTTAAGGCTATGGGAAAGGGGGTGTTCGTGTAAAGAGGAGGACGGATTTCCCTTTCCCGGGAGGAATCAATCAAGAAAAACGGCCGTGCCGGGCCGTTTCTTTGTCAGAGGTTGGCTTCGAGCTCCGTGTGAGCGCTATAGCGCAAGATGGCATCCACACATTCGTCGGATGGTTCTGCTTGTATTTGTTGCAGTGCGTCTTTCATTTGGCGAAAGCCATTGAATTCTTCACGGAGGGAAGCATCTTCTCTCAGCAGGCAGTCCAGTGCCAGTTTTTCAGTGGTCGTGGACTCGCCGTAGAGGTGTTTTATCAATCGTTCTCTGAGTGTAAAATCCTGCGTCATTGGGTGTGGTAATTAGGTGGTGAACAATTCCCTTGTTGTTACAGGGATTAAACTGTGAATGGCGCTCAAATATTGCACGCACATTCAAAAAAACCTTACTTAACGCGGTACCACACTTGCGTTCGGCCAAGCAGGCTCATGCCGAGGTATCCACGCACTTTGAGCGTATTTTCATCTTCCAGCCAGATGGAGCAGGAGTAGGTTTTGCCGTTGTTGGGGTCCATGATCTCGCCATAGCTCCAATAGTCTTTGTAAGGCTTTAAATCCCAGAGAACGACCATGCCCATGAGGGGCTTGCCCTTCTTATCGCCCGGGCAGGCATCGCACTTTTTGTCGGGAGCAGACTGCAGCAATTTGACGATTTTGCCGTAAAATTTGCCGTTTTCTTGGTAAATCTCGACATAAGACTTAGCTTCGCCCGTCTCGTCGTCTATGGTCTTCCAGACACCGACGGGGCTTTGGGCCGTCAAAGGCAGGCTTAGAAAGAAAAGTGCAGAGAGGAAGAGTAGATGTTTTAACTTCATAGTAAAGGTTTTGCGTGAAAAAAACTGCCACAAAAGTCTCCCTTGAGACAGTTGGCTTGCTTTGGAAACGGAAAAAACACTTTGGAAAGTGTAGTTTTAACATTCTTTGCCTTTGGAGCCTTTCGGCAAATGTGAGCCGGGCCTGGAGGAGGGGCCGGGAGCTTTGGCGAAAGAGCGCGTGGTCTCGCGCGCGCGTGTGTGCGCGCGCGTATGTGCGTGCGCGCGTGCGCGTGCGCGTAACGCGCGCGCGAGACATGTCATGTCTATAAGACATGACATGTCTGTAGCGAACAACAGTCATACAAAAACCCGAATCATGAGCTACTTAGACACCACCAAAAACGTCTATCGCGAGGCAGCTTTGAAGCCCGATGTAGGCCTCTGCTGCACCACCAGCCCCATCTGGCAATTGCCGGAATTGAGCATCCCCAAACGCATGCTGGAAATGAACTACGGCTGCGGCACCACTGTACACCCCCGCGACCTGGCCAATGAGCCACGCGTGCTCTACGTGGGCGTAGGCGGCGGCATGGAACTGTTGCAATTCGCCTGGTTTACGCGCAGGCCCGACAGCGTCGTGGGCATAGACCCCGTCGAAGAGATGATTGAGGCCTGCGGGCAAAATTTGGCGAAAGCCGAAGAAGAAAACCCCTGGTTTGACCGCAAGTTCGTGTCGCTGCACAAGGGCGATGCGCTCGACTTGCCCGTAGAAGACGAATCCATAGACGTGGCAGCCCAAAACTGCCTGTTCAACATCTTTGAAACTGCCGAGCTGAAAAAAGCCCTCGCAGAAGTCTATCGCACGCTCAAGCCGCACGGGCGCCTGGTGATGTCGGACCCCATCTGCGAAGACCCCATGCCGGAAAAACTGCGCCGCGACGAACGCCTGCGTGCCCTCTGCCTCAGTGGCGCCCTGCCCCTGCAGGAATACCTCAAAATGATCACAGACACCGGCTTTGGAACCGTGGAAATACGCGCCCGCCGGCCCTATCGCATCCTCGCGGCACCGGAATACGACACCCCTCAGCCCATCTACATCGAAAGCGTGGAAATTTGTGCCATCAAAGACCCCATGCCGGAGGACGGGCCCTGCGTCTTCACCGGAAAAGCCGCCATCTATTACGGCACGGACAAGTATTTTGACGATGGCAAAGGACACGTCCTGCTGCCCAACCAGCCGCTGGCCGTCTGCGACAAAACGGCTGCCGCACTGGCTGCTTTGGGGCGCCCGGACATCTTCATCTCGCCTTCTACCTGGTTTTACGACGGCGGGGGATGCTGTTAGCGATTGAAAAAAGCTTAAAACATACCCCGACCGACAGGCGTTATATGCCCATGAACAAAAAATTCAAGATGAAATTACACAGAACCACCATTACCCTGATATTTCTCACCAGCGCTCTGGCACTCTTTGCCTTTTTTGGTACACACATAAATCCCAAAGAAAAGGAAGCCGCCCTGGTGCAAGCCATCTTATACAGCCTGGACAACTTTCACTATGCCCCCAAAGACATAGATGACCACTTCTCAGAGGAATTCTACACCTTTTACCTGCAGCGACTCGACGGCGCCAAGCGCTGGCTCACACAAGAAGACATCCGCAAACTGGAGCCCTTCGTGGACCAATTGGACGAAGAAGTGCAAAACGGCAGCTATGAATTCTTCAACCTCTCCATCGGACTGCTCAAATCCGGACTGGAGAAAACCCAAAGCTATTATCGCGAAGCGCTGGCCAAGCCTTTTGATTTCACCCTCAAAGAAAGCTACGAACTCGAAGGCGACAAACGCGAATATGCCAAAAACGACGAAGAACTCCGCGACCAATGGCGCCGCGCCATGAAGTACGAAACCCTCGTTCGCCTCGCCGATAAACTCGACAGCCAGGCCGAAGGGAAAGACTCTACCCTCCTCGGAAAAACTTTTGAAGAGCTGGAAGCCGATGCCCGCCAGGACGTACTCAAACTCTACGACGACTGGTACACCCGCCTGCAAAGACGCAAACGCTCCGACTATCTCGACATCTACCTCAACGCCCTGGCCAACCTCTTCGACCCTCACACCGGCTACTTCGAACCCATCGAAAAGGAAAATTTCGACATCTCCATGTCCGGCCGCCTCGAAGGCATAGGCGCACGCCTGCAAACCGACGGCGACTATACCAAAATCGTCAGCATCGTCGTCGGCGGCCCCGCCTGGAAAGAAGGTGAATTGGAAGAAAACGACCTCATCCTCAAAGTCGCCCAGGGGGATGAAGAACCCGTGGACATCCGCGCCATGAACATAGACGATGTGGTGCAACTCATCCGCGGCCCCAAAGGCACCGAGGTGCGCCTGACCGTCAAAAAAGTAGATGGTACCATCAAAACCATCTCCATCATACGCGATGTGGTCATCTTCGAAGAGGGCTTTGCCAAATCGCTCATCCTCACCACGCCCTCGGGCTCCAAAGCCGGATACATCCTGCTGCCACGCTTTTACGCCGACTTCAACCGCGCCAATGGCCGCTCCTGCGCCAAAGACGTGGCCGAAGAAATCCGCAAACTCAAAGCAGATCACGTGGAAAGCATCATCCTCGACCTGCGCAACAACGGCGGCGGATCCCTGCGCGATGTAGTGGACATGTCCGGCCTCTTCATCGAAGAAGGCCCCATCGTACAGGTCAAAGCCAAAGACCGCAAACCGCAATACCTCACCGACGACGAGCCCGACGTGCTCTGGGATGGCGCCCTCATCGTCATGGTCAATGAATTCAGCGCCTCGGCCTCTGAAATTCTCGCCGCTGCCATGCAGGACTACAAGCGCGCCATCATCGTGGGCAGCAAAAACACCTTCGGCAAAGGCACCGTACAGCGCTTCTTCGACCTGGACCGCCTGCTCTCCGGCAATGAGGACATCAAACCCCTCGGAGAAATCAAACTCACCATCCAAAAATTCTACCGCATCAATGGAGGCTCCACCCAACTGCGCGGCGTCAATTCCGACGTCATCCTGCCCGACCAATATGCCTTTATGGATGTGGGTGAAAAGAGCTACGACTACGCCCTGGAATGGACCAAAATTGCACCGGCCTACTACAGCCCCCAAAACGTATGGGATGCCGGCAAAGTACTGCCCACAGTCAAGGCCCTCAGCATAGAACGCATAGAGAAGGACTCCACCTTCCAAGCCATCACAGACTATGCCGCCAAACTCAAAGTGCGCAGCGACCTCTCCCTCATCAATCTCAATCTCGATAAGTACCGCGAAGACCAAAAAAGCTGGACGGAAACCAGCGAAAAGTTCGATGCCCTCTTTGAGCGCGAAGTCGTTACCGACATACAAAACACCTCCACAGACGCCAGGCTCATCCAAAATGACGAAGTCAAAAAAGAGCGCAACGAAAAATGGATCAAGAATGTCCGAAAAGACATCTATCTCGCTGAAGCGCTACGCATCCTCGACGATGTCAAAAAAGCCGAACAGCAATAGCAATAAAGTGCAGAGGATGGCTTATTGGGTTTAAATAGATTCCCAATAGAACGCGGATGACGCGGATTTCGGCAAGCTCAATCTGACAGATGACGCGGGCTTCGACAAGCTCAGCCTAAAGGTTTTCGCGGGTTTTAGCTCGTTCAACTTGAGAATCTGTTTTCCAAAGAACGCGGGCGGCCTGCCTGCTGCAGGCAGGTTCTATTATGCCACGTGTGGCCAATGATTCCCTATCTTTGCGCTTCTTATGAAAGTAGCACTTGCACAACTCAACTACCACATCGGCGCATTCGAGAAAAATCTCGAAAAAATGCTCCGCGCCGTTGAGGAAGCCCGGGCTGCCGGAGCCGACATCATCTGCTTTGCCGAGCTGGCCGTATGCGGCTATCCGCCGCGGGATTTCCTGGAATTCGAAGACTTCATACGCCGCTCGGAGCAGAGCGTTCAACATTTGGCGAAAGCCGCAAAAGACATCGCCATCGTAGTCGGCGCTCCAAGCCGCAACCCCGTTGTCGAAGGCAAAGACCTCTACAACTCCGCCTGGTTTCTCGCCGACGGCAAGGTCTTGCAGGTGCAACACAAAACCCTGCTGCCGACCTACGACATCTTCGACGAATACCGCTACTTCGAGCCCGCCACAGAGCATCGCGTGGTCGAGTACAAAGGCTACCGCATCGCCCTGACCATCTGCGAAGACATCTGGAACATCGGCAACGAAAACCCGCTCTACACCATCTGCCCCTTAGACGAAATGCAGGCCCAAAAGCCCGATTTTGTCATCAACATCTCCGCCTCGCCCTTCAACTACATGCAGGCCCGCGAACGCCTGCACGTCCTCAAAGCCAATACCCGCCGCTACGGCATTCCCTTCTTCTACGTCAATCACGTGGGGGCCCAGACCGAGCTGATTTTCGACGGCGGCTCCGTCTTCATCGCCCCCGACGGCAAGCTGCTGCACGAAATGCCCTATTTCGAAGAGCAACTCCAAATCTTCGAGCTGGAAGAGGCCTTTGAGGCTTCCGCCAAAGAAGCGCCGCAGCCCAAAGAAAAACTGCCGCTCATCCATCGCGCCCTCGTGCTGGGCATACGCGACTACTTCCAAAAACTCGGCTTTCAAAAAGCCATCCTCGGCCTCTCCGGCGGGCTCGACTCCGCCCTCACTGCCGTGCTCGCCTGCGAAGCCCTGGGCCCCGAAAATGTGCTCGGCCTGATCATGCCCTCGGAATTTTCCTCCCAACACTCCGTAACCGATGCCCGCCAACTGGCCGAAAACCTCGGTATGAAAACGGAGATGATTCCCATAGAAGAGACATTTTCTGCCTTTCGGCAAACGCTGGAGCCCTGGTTCGCCGGCCTGCCCTTCGACGTGACGGAAGAAAACCTCCAGGCTCGCATCCGCGGTACGCTGCTCATGGCTTTCTCCAATAAATTCGGACACATCCTGCTCAACACCACCAACAAAAGCGAAATGGCCGTGGGCTACGGAACCCTCTACGGCGACCTCGCCGGAGGCCTCTCGGTCATCGGCGACATCTATAAAACGGAAGTCTTCGCCCTCAGCCGGCTGCTCAACGAAAAAAGTGAAATCATCCCCCAACACATCATCGAAAAGCCACCCTCTGCCGAACTGCGACCCGACCAAAAGGACACCGACAGCCTGCCGCCCTACGAAATACTCGACCCCATTCTCTACCAATACATCGAAAAACGACAGGGCCCGCGAGAAATCATCGCCCTCGGCTTCGAACCGGCCCTCGTCAAGCGCATCCTGCGCATGGTGAATATCAACGAATTTAAACGCTACCAAACCGCACCCGTGCTGAGAGTGTCTCCCAAAGCCTTCGGCATGGGACGCAGAATGCCCATCGTCGCCAAATACCTCAACTGAAGCCGGCCCCATGAGCAAAAACAAACTCCAAAAATTTGCCGAACTGCTGACGTTCCCCAACGTCTATGAAAACTTCAACGTGCAGCAACCCGCCCTCACCCGCCTCGGCGAAGAAGTCGAAATGCGAGGCCAATGGAACAAACTGCACTTCAAAGCCGAGCGCCCCATCACCCTGGAACTCGCCTGCGGCCGCGGAGAATACACCCTCGAACTCGCCCGCCGATACCCCGACCGCCATTTCATCGGCTTAGACGTCAAAGGCGCGCGGCTGTGGAAAGGAGCCCAGGCCGCTCTGCAGGAAAATCTGAAAAACGCCGCCTTCCTGCGCACGCGCATAGAGTGCATAGACCACTTCTTCGCCCCCGCCGAAGTGGATGAAATATGGATCACCTTCCCCGACCCCTTCCCCCGCAAGAGCAAGGCCAACCGCCGCCTCAGCTCCCCCTTCTTCCTCAACATCTATCGCAAAATCCTGCGCCCGGGCGGCCTCATCCACCTCAAAACCGATGCCGACAGCCTCTACGAATTTACCCTCGAAGCCTGGCAACAAATCCCCGACCTCAACATCCTCTACGCCGACAACGACATCTACGCCAAACCCCTCCCCTTCCCCGAACTGGACATCCGCACTTATTACGAAGAAATGCACCTCAAAGAAGGAAAGAAAATCAAATACATCCGCGGAAAATTAAACGCTAAACACTAAACGCTAAACGCTAAACCCTCAAAAAAATGCCCAACCAAGCCCACATCCAAAAAACCATCAGTTTCGTCAAGGAAACCCTGGCCCATGCCGAAGGCGGGCACGACTGGTGGCACGTAGCCCGTGTGTGGAAACTTTCCAAACACATTGCTCAGACAGAAAAAGTCAACTTACTTGTGGTCGAACTCGCTGCTCTGCTGCACGACATCGCCGATTCAAAATTTCACGATGGCGATGAGGAGATCGGCCCGCGCAAAGCGAGGGCTTTTTTAAGCTCGCTCGAGCTACCCGGGGACGTCATCGAACACGTAACCAACATCATTGCCAACATTTCCTTCAAAGGGGGGAATTTTACACCGACTTTTCACTCCAAAGAGTTAGAGGTCGTGCAAGATGCCGATCGCCTCGATGCTATGGGTGCCATAGGCATCGCAAGGGCGTTCCATTACGGCGGCTACAAAAACAGGCTCATTTACCATCCCGACATCCCGCCCAGGCTCGACATGAGCAAAGAAGAATACAAAAAGAGCACCGCCCCGACCATCAACCACTTTTACGAAAAACTCCTGCTGCTCAAAGACCGCATGAACACGGCCACCGGCAGAGCGATGGCAGAGCAGCGCCATGCTTTCATGCTCCGCTATCTGGAAACCTTCTATAAAGAATGGGAAGGTGAGATATA